>ERZ808035.42-NODE-42-length-180869-cov-24.195567_pt1 | contig 180869 bp, 163 predicted proteins | sample MGYA00380189_ERZ808035 | MGnify/ENA primary metagenome ERZ808035 (study PRJEB31490, sample SAMN06133407) | mouse gut metagenome | isolation source: M5_1 | host: mice | place: China: Chengdu | collected 2015-05 ... | reverse complement strand
CCGGTATACTGCAGCGGGGAAAACGCAAGAAAGAAGCCTCCGAAGGTACGAATTAAGTCTTCCGACCACTAGTGCCCGGAGGGACTTATGCCAACAATGACAAGTTCCATGCACGATGCATCAGCGACATACATAGGGCGTTAATGAAGCTAAGACAAAAATCCCGGAAAGGTTTCGGCACACGAGATGACGCAGCAAAATATCAGTCAGTCACGGCTCTAACAGAAAAACCGAGAGTCCTATAATCATAGTCTCGGTCTATATCAACACAGCATTTACAAAAATTGATAAAGTACGTATATTCCCCGATATGGTTACCAATTCTATAATAACCGTTAGCATTATCATAGGAAAGTCCGCCATAGCCAGGATCATCACACTTTCGACCTCCAGCCGGCATAAATATTGAATTACCATTCGGTCCGGTCACCTTGTAACCGTTGATACCGTCAATATTCGTCCACGTCCAGTTGCAGTTATCAACGAGCTCATTTAATTCAGCATAGGTAGGCATACGCCACGAACCACCCCACTTAACATGAGCAACATCCTTATCCGTACCACATAAATTCATATCCACATGATTTGGATTAGGGTCAATGTAGTTTTCTCTTGTATAAACCTCTTTCTCCTCCGTTTCACCCCAGGCGTAGTAGCCGCCGAAATCCGTAGGGGTTGTTGCGCCGACATTGCAGGTAGCCCATTTGACACTCAGACCGAGGTCTACCGCCTCATGTCCTTGCAGGTCTCCACCGTCATCGTTTCTGACATCAAAGGTTATCTCCTTTATCTTAGCTATGTCTACGACCTGCATAGATCCGTCGTTCATTTCTATTTTCATCACCTCGGTTTCAGCATTAGCCACAGCTACGGTTGCTGAAATGATGACAGCGCATATCATTTCATACCTCGTCATCTCTGTATCTTGATTGATTTGTTGTTGACCTTCACGATGTACACTCCTTTGGGCTGAGAGACAAGCGAGACACGTCCGAATCCCATGGCTACCAAAGCCCCTGACATGTCGTAGACATGGATTTCCTCTCTTGCGCAAATAAACTGATGTCCTTCGTAGCGAAACATTATATCGCAGTCGGCGTTAACGTCCCACTCATCCAGAGACACCGTGAAATCCACCGCCTTTACATCGTCACGTTGATACTACGACGTCACTTTTGATGTCGCCACCAACATATTATCTTCGGAAAATGTGATTATAGGCTTTTCGTCGAGACGATAACCCTCAACCCTTCCATTGTTAAGAGTGACGCGCAGATAGCTATTGGCACCGGCGGCAAACAGACTGCATGTAAGCAACGCCAACTCAACATATAGTTTCCTCATAATTCAGATTAGTTTATTATAACATTCAACAAATATATCCACAATACGGCAAAACAGGCAAACTTTCCTGTAATACATTCTTTTACACCTCTGTAAAAAGTCTCATCTTGACGACCTCACTCGTAGTCATAGATTAGCGGACATGTCTTGATAGGACTACATTTTTGAACTTCGCCGGATTATTCATATTTTTGCAATAATTCATATCTTGAGCATACGTTGACTGCGGTTGCTCTGATGCACTGGAAATCAACATGCCTGTTATAACGTTTTCTTGCCATGAAATACCGTTTCTTCTTTCTTCTGGTCCTTGCCTGTGTCTCACTGTGTGGATTTGCAGCCAATTCCACGGACGACAACATGCCGCAGTCATCCTACGGCACCATACACCGCCACACCTTCCACTCCCCTCAACTTGACGACCGCTATACGGTAGACGTGTGGGTGCCTGACGACTATGATGCGTCACGCATAACACCCTACCCGGTGATATATGCCCAGGACGGACAGGGTCTCTATGACCCTACAGTGACATGGAACGGACAGGCATGGGAGATTGATCGTACCATATCACGGCTCGGTGATGCCATTGATACTCCCATTGTCGTCGGCATCCACAGCAATTCTACACGTGCGGCAGACTATCTGCCACATAAACCATTAGCAGCTAACCCCTCGCTTGAAGAAAAAATCATCACGTCCTGGGGGCAACAGGAATCACGGTCCGACCGCTATCTTGATTTCATAGTCAACACCGTGAAACCTGACATCGAACAGGCCTATAACGTTCGCAAGGATTGCCGTGGCACCACAGTCATGGGATCAAGCATGGGCGGCCTCATATCGCTCTATGCCATGTGTGAGTACCCGTCGGTATTCGGCAATGCGCTGTGCCTCTCAACCCATTGGTTAGGTTATGACTACACCGCCGTCCCGGACTTCCCCGAAGCTATGCTCAGTTATATCGCAAAAGCTCTTCCATCTGACGGCGTACATAAGCTATATCTCGACCATGGGACGAAAGGCTTTGACGGATCATATGAGCCGTGGGACACCAAAGCCTATGAGACAGCCCTCCAAGCAGGCTACACAGACGATGTGACAGTCATGCACTATATTGACAATGGTGCCGACCACAACGAGGTTTCATGGGCCAAACGCCTGTCCAAGCCTCTCATGTTTGCTCTCGGGACAGGAAACCCGATAGTCACCCCCGAAGAGGCATACATATACCTCTATTACGAAGGTGCCGGAGCCGCTGATACATTCTATTCATTCGTCTACGACAATATAGGCAACAACAACACCTCATGGCCCGGGTCAGCTATGGAATACCACGAGTCAATGACTGTCAATGGCTTGCAAGTCCCCTGGTTTGTCTATAAAGTCCCCGAAACGCTTAGTGTTGACGGATTGGCCATGGTGAGCGATAACGCCACACGCCGTTATCCGGCCAATATGGAGCCGGGCATCCCTCTCAGAGGCAAATCGCTGGCTTTCATCTACAGAAACGGCAGCTGGACTACAGAGTCCGTTGAAACTGTATCAGACAGCGGTGTGGACGACATCACATATGACACATATATCGACAACGGCGAAGCAACGGAAATATACACCCTTCAGGGCGTAAGGATTGACGGAAGCATCGATACGCTCCCCGGTGGCATATATATCATACGCCATGGAGCCAAATTCCTCAAACTTATGAAATGATGACAGCGCATATCATTTCATACCTCGTCATCGCTGTATCTTGATTGATTTGTTGTTTACCTTCACGATGTACACTCCTTTGGGCTGAGAGACCAGCGAGACACGTCCGAATCCCATGGTTACCAAAGCCCCTGACATGTCGTAGACATGTATTTCCTCTCTTGCGCAAATAAACTGATGTCCTTCGTAGCGAAACATTATGTCGCAGTCGGCGTTAATGTCCCACTCATCCAGAGAGACCGTGAAATCCACCGCCTTTACATCGTCACGTTGATATTCCGACGTCACTTTTGATGTCGCCACCAACATATTATCGTCGGAAAATGTGATCATAGGCTTTTCGCCGAGACGATAACACTCAACCCTACCATTGTTAAGAGTGACGCGCAGATAGCTATTGGCACCGGTCGCAAACAAGCCGCCTGTAAGCAACGCCAACAAACCATACAGTTTTCTCATAGTACAGATTAGTTTATTACAACACTCACAAATATACCCACAATACGGCAAAAACCGACACACTTTCCCGTAATAAATTCTTTTACACCTCCGTGTAAACCTGCCACCACAAATCAGTTAACAAATCAAGTCCCGGAAAGACTGACTTATAGCAGCACACGCGCTACCATACTATGTCACTAACTCAAGAAGTCCCTACTGCGATGAGCGGGACTTCTTAAGTTGGTGGCATCAGTATTTGAGCATGTCGGCGGCGGTGTTTTTGAACTGGGGCATCGCCATGCCGACAGGAGCACCTATAAAGGTGGGGTCGCAGACTATGTATTTGCCTCCGCCTCCTACCACGAAGTCACCCGGTACATCTCCGTTGAAGCGGACAGCCGTGGCTATGTGGCCGGGATAATCCAGAAGGATTACGTCAAGCCCGAGCAACTGGGTCACCAGATAACGGTAGAGCATCGAGCGGTCCTCGCAATCGCAATACGGATAATAGAAAAGTTCCTCCACAAAGAAAGGCTTCTCGTAGCCGAACTGCTCGGGGTCGGTGGCATACTCAAATCCGCTCTGCACGAAGTCGAGGAGTATGTTGGCAGCTTCGCGCTCGCTTTTACCCTTGATGGCTGGGCGCAGCGCGTCAAGCACCTCGTCGGAGAATTTCTTGTCAACCTTGGCTGTGGCATATACGCTGTAGTCACACTGAGGCAGACGCTTATAAAACTCCATCAGCTCCACCGGCACGGATGCCGAGGCTGCCGCTTTGTAACGCTCGCCCTGATGCGATGACGACTTGCGTGTACCTCCGAAACGCGGGGTTTGGCGCATGCTCATGTCTATCTTGAGCTTGGCATCGGGAGCCTCCTTGGCACACATCTTATATGAATAAGGCTGGTCGGCTTCTACATCGTAGAACTTCGCACCTCCCTCTGATATGAATGCGCAGCCATAGAGCTGTGAGGCGGGAGCCACAAGCAGTGTCAGAGCGTTTTTCTGTATCACCTTTGCCATGCGGGCACGGAAACCGAGATTATTGAGGAGGAACTGGCGCATCAACACGCTCTCGTTTTTGCCACCAAACTTCTCTGCGATCTGTTTGACCACGAGATACAGTGCCCAGTCATTGCCGAGGTCGCGGCTCCGCATGGCGCGGAGATCTTCAAGCAGCGGTTTGTAGTTGCTCTTATAAAGCGTCTCCAGTCCGTCGGCAAGCGAGTTCTCATCTATACCCTTGAGCGTCACCGCCTTGTCAAGCGCATTGCTGACATGGTAATCTACGCCCATGAAGTTGATTCTGGTGCGACCAGCTCCGCCACTGTAGAGAGGCGAAGTTGACGGTTTGGAAGGCGCAGGTGTGGGCGTCGGTGTCGGCTTGGCAGGTGCCGGTGTGACAGGCACAGGTGTAGGCTTTGGCGTAGGCTTCTGAGATATGACAGGTGCAGGTGTCGGTTGCGGTTTAGGCTGTGTGACCTTCACCGTGTCAGGTTTTGGCTTAGGAGCTGCCTTAGGTACTGGCTTGGGGGTGGGAGCCGGAGCAGGTGTCACCGATGTACCTCCCTGAGCGGTGGTAGTGCCCTGCTGCTTGCCCTCCTCGGTGGTCAGGTCCAGAATCTCCTTGATGGTAAGCCGCTTGGGAGGTTCTTTGGACTCCGGGGCTTTAGGATCATATACGGGCATCTTGGGAGGCTCGGGCACCACTCGCTTCTTCTCCGGTTCCTTACCCTCGTATTTCTTCCACGGATGACGCATGAAATCGATGAAATCACGGTTGGCATCGGATATGAACGTGTCAAAACCCTTCATGTTATCGTTCATGAAGTCATCGAAATCATCGGCAACTGCGCTGCCGCCCCCTATCATGGAGCACAGCAGCGCAGCTATGATAAGTCTATGGCGTTTCATAGGCTCAAAGTCTGGATTATTCGGCTTCCTCTGCTACAGGCTCTCCGATAAATTCCTCGACCATCTCGGTCAGATTGCCGAGCGATGCCTGCTGCTGTGCCTCACGGGCTGCTTCCTCGCGGGCTTTGCGGGCTGCGGTCTCGTCGATGGACATGAACACGTTATATTCCTTGACGTTGCCCTCTTTTTTCTTGGGGATGCGCACTAAGGTGAAATGTTCCTTGGCAAGCGATCCGAGTGAGGTGTTGACAGCTGACTCGTATGCCTCGCCGAAGCGGTCTATCTCCTCCTGCGAGGTCTTGTTGGCATCTGCCGACGCCACCGACTTGAGTTTGCCGACCACCTGGGCTTTGGCACGGGCTGCATAGTTGGCTATGCCTGAGTACATGGCGTTGTCACGGCCGATTTTGTTGTTTTGGCCGAGGGCTATGCCTGTGATGGGGATGCGGTTTTCCTCGTCAGACTCGATGTATGTGCGGTACTTCAGCAGGGCATATTCCATGGTCTGGGTGCTCGCGAGCGGTTCCCAGCCGGCTTTTTTCAGCTCTTTGGCTCGTTTCTTGGAGTCCTTCTGGATGGCTTTTTCCTGTTGTTTGGTGAGCTGTTGGGCTTCTATTGTGCCCATGCCGCCAGCGATAAGCATCACGAATGCGGCAAAAATTGCGATAATCTTTTTCATGTGTCTCGTCAATTGTTTAAAAGATGAATGATATATTCTGTTTACTCCCAGTTGACCGTAAACGGCAGGGCGAAGCGCACACGCTCCACGCGCTCGGTCAAGGGGTTGACCACATCGAGGGTGCCGGTGGCGGTCTGTGACTGATGGCGTGAGGTCACACGCAGAGTGCCCATCACCTTGCAGCGTATCTTGATGATGCCTCGCGAAGTGTATATGGCATCGATATTGTCGACATCTATCGGAGTAGCCAGGCCGGGCACTGACATATGCAGGGCCTTGACACCGAAGTCGGTATCACCCCGGTTGTCAAGCGTAAGGGTCACGTTGAGCGCTCCGACGGTCGACTTGGCGGCATTGATGGAGTCGGCTGCAAGCACTATGCGGTCACACGGCACTATCAGAAATTTGCCGCCGGAGGCGTCATTGCCGGCATCGGATTTGATGACGAAGTGGCGCGACACCTTCTTGCCTTTGATTCTGAACGTCACATCTATGTAGTTGTCCTCGTCGTCAAGGCAGTCGGCGGTTTCATAATATACCTTGAAGATGCCGTCTTCAGGCGACACTTGTATGTTATTGGCACAATTGGAGGTGGCTACTGGTGACATGCCGCAGCTCACAGCGCGTCCCTGCACGGTCAGTGCGCACTCTATCGTCCCAGGATTGACGATCTTACCTGTCACACCGAGCGATTTGTAGAGGTCGTTGTACTGTGTGCGCAGTCCTTTGACTCGCGCAGCCCTTGCCTTGTCAAAGAAATACTCCCCAAGAGCATCAAGACGCGCTATGCCTGAGCCTATCTGCTCCATGGCGGTGATATTGTCTACTTGCGCTTCAAGGTTCTCGAGTTCTGCCACTTTCTGTCGGTCAAGATCCTCAAAGTCAGCCTGTAGCATCTGCTGTTCAAGCCTCGTATATGGATACTTCACGGAATACTCATAGTGCTCTGCCCCGGTTTTCTTGTCGCGGAGCTTCGCCCAGTAGATGTCGGCGGCTTTTGACAGGGAGATACCCTTGATAAATGGCAGATTGGCAGTGCGTATGCTTGACTGACGGCTGTAGGTGTCGCTTGACTCCGATACCTCGCCGTTGGTGATGGTCTCGGTGGCGATGTTTGACTGCTCCACAGTGACATTGCTCGCTACGGAGTGGATGATTCGCTCTGTGATTTCGGCTGTGGCACGACGCTGCGCCTCGGCAAGCGACGGAGCTTCCACCGTGACAATCAGATAGCCGTCGGCAGCCGTTCCGAGCCATTCGGGAGCTTTCTTGGCACTCTTCTCCACTACCTTGGTCTCAGCCGAAACCGACACCGAGAGCATCAGAGCCGACACGACGGCCAAAACGATATATGATAATTTCCTGTACATGGACTAATAGGTATTGTGTATCAAATCTTTTGCTGCGTATCACCAGCTTACAGGCAGATTCCTGACTGTGACTGCTATGCCGCGGATGGTCATGCCCATGTAGGTCAGCTTGTCGATGCGTGACCTCACACCCGGGATGGTTATCTGCATCTTCACAGGCACGCCCTCAGGCATTGCTACATAGCCGCTGCCGTAGTTGTGGTCATTGAGACGCAGGTCTCTGAACTCCGTGCCATCGGAGGTGATGGCATTGTCAAGATTGACGTACACCCTCGCATCGTCCAGATTGTCATTGAGCGCACGAGCGGTGATGATGATTGAGCGGCGTTTCAGGTCACCCTTGCAACTGAGTATCTCGAAGTCGATATTCTGACCCTCGATGGTCACATCGCCAAGACCACTGGAGGCAGGTGCTTGCGCCACCGGTTCGGTAACCACAGGCGTTTCTTCTGCCTCGGGCTGCTGCTCCACTGGCACTTCCACCACCGTCTCTACGACCTTTTCGACCACCACGGTATCAGGCGTCTGCATCAGGTACGGCATCACCTCGCCCATCAGAGCCTCTGACTGGTCAAAGCACGCCACGGACGGTGGCACGGCTGACAGGTAGCTCGCCGCCTCGGCGTAGCGTCCCATCCCTTTGAGCCGCTGCGCCTGGGCTATGATATTGCCGCAGTTTTCGGCATAGTGGTCCTGGATGCGCTGCCGGCTCGTACGGACAAACCGCACAAACACCGGGTCGGTAGCCTTGACGGAGTTGGCAAGTTTGCGCATAGCAGCATCCTTGCCCCCGGCAGCACTCCCCTTTAGCGGGATGATGACAGTGTTGTACACCGTGCCGTCAATCGGATTCCACGCCGACAGTTTCAGGTCAGCCTGCACACGAGCCACCTCACGCATCATCCCCTCGGTCTCTGCCACTTCAGTAAAATCCACAGCAGGGATGATGTGAAACACATTATGCGGCGACATGTCCACAGCCTCCGTGCGGCTCAATGCAGCCAACAGTTTGTCCTCGATAGCACCAGCCACATCAGCCGGCATCGACGAGTTTTTCAGGTCATCAAGATAGAACTTCACCGCCGTCTCCCCTGCCACCGCAGTAAGAGAAAGCCCCAGAAGTGCCATCAGGCACACCCACAACTTTTTGCTAATCAGCATATTTCGTTTCATAATCATATATTTCATATCCATACGCGCCCCTTGTGGGCGCATCTCTCAGATAGCCGAAGGGCTTGCCCCTCGGAAAGATTGCCATCATATAACGCGCTGCGCTTTGCCGCAGCGCATCATTCGCCATCTTATTGTACTGCTGGTGGTTTAATTCGCTGCAGCAAAGCGCAGCGCGACCCACTGATTGATCATTTTCCGAGGGGCAAGCCCCTCGGCTATTATAAAGATGCGCCCATAAAGGGCGCCAATGGCAAACCCTATCTCACTCGATCATGATGGTCATGCTCTGACCCATGGCGGTGACGGAGGCTTTGTAGTTTTCGCCGAGCTGCTTCTTGAAGAATTTGCGCAGGTCGCTGCCGAAATTCGACAGCGTGTAGGAGCGGTTGCGGGCGGCGTTCCACAGCGGCACGTTGATTGAGGCGCGGATATACTTGTCGGTGCTCTGGCTCATGTCATACACGCCATGGAATGCGTTTTCGCGGAGCCAGTCGTCAAGCGCGTCCTTGAAATATTCGCCGCTCTCGGGCGAGTCCTGGTCGAAGTCCCAGTCGCTGACAGTCTCCGAGAGGTTGATGTCGAGTTGCACCTCGCGCCCCTTGTTGATCATCTGCTCGAACGAAGCCTGTAGCTGCTTGAAAAAGTCATTTTCAATCTGCTTGATGGCTTCGCGCACGAGAAATGTGGTATCTGTAGTGTGGTAATATCCGCTGGCAAATGTCTTGGTGGCAAGCCGTCCGGCAGTCTGACGCTCCACCGCACCTGTGTTGAGGCTCACGCGGGTAGTGTTGCCGTTGGTCTGAGCCGAGATGCCAACAGTCACCACGATGTCACCAGGGAGCTGCTGCACCATCATGGTGGCATCGTCAGCCTGCGAACCGGCACGTAGCACATCAGCGTTTTTGCTGTTCTGTAGCTGCGTCACGAAGTCACGGGTCTTGAAGCCATGATTCTGGAAAGCCTCTGCCACGCGCTCCACCGCATACCGTTCGGCAGGGTGCGCCTCTATGCGGCGGCGCATCGCCTCGAAGCTGTAGCCGTCATTGCCGTCGGTATACGGCACCACGACTATCGTAGGGTTGAGAGCCGATGTCGGGTCTTTCTTCTTGGCATCAGCCCATGCAGGTGAAAATACCTGACGGTTACGCGTAAGTTCGATCTTGAGAGTGCGCAGATTGATGGACACCACCACAGTGGCGCGCTGTTTGTTGCCTATCTTCTTGGTCTCAAGCGTGCGGGGCTGGCCGATGATATAGTTGATATACCGCCCGTCGTGGAGGAAACGGTAGTCATAGTCGGGCTTCGTCTCGCTCAGTATCGGCTGACCGTCCTTAAGTCCCGCCACGCCAGAGTGAAACAAGCAATGGAAAGCCGATTTTATCGCCATCGCCTCCGCTTCTTTCTTCTTCTCGTCAACGCCGGTAGCCTGCACAGTCACGGCGTTCTCGTCCCCAGATATATACTGCACATCATCACTATAATTCTGTGCCCGGGCAATGCCCAGACACAGAATCAAAGTCATGATGCACATGAACCTACGCTGCATAGTCATGTGTTTTGTGGTTTATCGTTGGTTTAAAGCTTGAATCCGCCCAGACCACCGGCTTTTTTGGGAACAGACTTGAACACGATAGTCTGTCCGCCATCGATGGCAGCCTTAAGCTCCTTCTGATTCTTCTTGATTTTCACGGCAGAGATATCATCACCTTCTACGGCTGTAACTTCGGCTTCAGCGATAGTCTTCACTGACTTGCGACCTGCGATTTCACGCACTACGCATACATCGAACTTATCCTTCTTCGCCACACCATGAGCTTCGCCGAGACTCATGTAGGCAGTGTTGACCTTGCCGTCTTTCACTTCGCCAGCCTCAAGGAGCAGACCAAACAGGGGGAATGCTTCCTGGAAAAAGCCACTCACGCCATCGCGAGCTTTCTTTACAGCCTTTGTCACAGCTTCTTCGGGGGTATTGCCTACATTGTCGCCGAAAAGTTCACCGCCATGAGTAAAACTGCGGGTGAGGATGGTCTTGCCATCATTGGGGTTGATGACCTTAAGGGTGTAACCGACCTGGCTTGTATAGTATATACCGCCGTCATCATTTTTCTTTTTCTCTGTAACAAGCGAAGTAATACGTCCGTCAACAAGAAAGTTTGCGCCCTCCTGAGCCATGACCTTCATGCGTTCGGCATCATCTCCAGCCTCTACACCTGCCTCGCGACGCTCAGCCTCGATACGTAACGTTGATTTGGTGTCTACATCCATGATCTCGGCACGCTTGGTGTTTACAAGGCTCTCCATCACATAACCGCGGAGCTGTTCGGCAGCTGCAAAGGGGATATCGGTCGAACGCCAGAAGTAGTCGATGAGCACGTTGGGCTTGCCCTTTGATTCCATCTCCTGCACGTTGGCTGATGCGACGAGCGGCATAGCAAGTGACATTGCGAGCGCGATTGCGCTGACTGTTCGTGTAATAATCTTCATGGTTAATGCTTTTGTGTTTAGTGTTGTAGAATGTTATTTGGTTAAAAATGTGTTATCGCTGATTGGTCATTTACGGCGCATACACCCTTGTCTGCGCTTCTGTTTCCACAAAATTAAACATAATTTAATAAATCACCCCCCCCCCATTGTTAATATTCATTAACAAACCCTTATAACTGCAAAACCATGCTTCTCGCGCATGTTCTACAACACATTTTTCCCTTCCATTCCAACAACAAAACCCATGAACGTAGGGACGCGGCGTGCCGCGTCATCGTATCAGACGATGCGTATGACCCATGATGACGCGGCACGCCGCGTCCCTACCTGACGAAAGCGCCACCTATCTTATCCCATCCCCTCACCGATACTCCCCGAGGGCTTTGCGGTAGACGCGGAGCAGGTCGGCAGTGAACTTCGCGGGGGTGAAACGTGACACGTATCCGCGTCCGGCATCTACCATGGCGGCGCGGAGCGACTCGTCGTCGAGCAGACGGTTGACGGCATGCGCCATCTCCTCTGCATCGTCAGGATGCACATAAAGTGCTCCCGGACCGCCAGCCTCTTCAAGGCATGTGCCGGTGCAAGCCACCACGGGCGTACCGCAATTGATTGCCTCGATTACCGGGATGCCGAAGCCTTCCATGCGTGATGTATATGCCGCCACAGTCGCCCCGGCATACAGAGCCGGCAAGTCGGCAAACGGGGCATCATGCACAAACACTACCCTCTCGCCAAGATGCTTCTCGCGGACAAACCGCGCCAACTCGTCCATATAGGGTGTGGCGCGACCGACAATGACCGCCTTGACATCATGTGGCAGCTGCGGCAGGGCGGCAAGCGTGAGCATCTGGTTTTTACGAGGCTCTATGGTCCCTACGCTGACCATATACCGCTCAGGCAGGGAGTATTTAGCCCTTACAACCGCTATTTCATCCTCGGCAACTGGGCGCAGGAAACCGGCATCACACCCTTGATACACTACATCAATCTTGTCAGGTGCAATCCCATATGACGATATGATGTCACGGCGCGTAGCCTCCGAGACCGCGATGATGCGCGTGGCTGTCTCGGCAGCCCGACGGAACTTGAAATCATAGATAAGCCTGTCGGCACGCTTATATCCGCGCGTGAAGTGCTTGAAAATAAGATCATGGATGGTGACAACCGTCGGTATGCCGGCGCGGGCGATATCAAGCGGAAGTTCGTTGCTCAGCCCGTGGAACAGTTGCACCCCGTCAGCCATCATATCCGATGTGATGCCCCTCTGCACCCGCCAGAGTCCCGGGGCACGCCGCCATGCCGCGCTGCGTGGAGTCCTCACCTCCACATTGTCATGCTCCAAAACACGAGCCAGCCGGGCTAACTGGCGCAGACGCGGAGCATAGAGCAGCAGACGGTCGTCAGGCAGTTCGCCAGCCAACGCGTCCACCACCAAGCGGCTGTAATTTCCCAGACCGGTGAAATTGCTTACCGCCCTCTTGCCGTCAAATCCGATGATCATGGACGGGCGAAGTAGAATATCACCGGCTCCGTCTGGTCAGGCCATTTCACTTTGACGGCATCCATGCCGTCGACCTGCGCCTGACCGAGTATCTCGGTGGGCTGCAAATAGTTGCGCACAAAAGCCATGGCATCCTCGGTGGTCAGCACGATGAATGGTTCCTCACCTGTCACGCCGCTGCCCGACGAGAATATGAGCGAGCATATGGCATCGATGCGCTTCTGGAAGTTCTCGGCTCGGGCTTTCACACGAGGCTCTGTGCTGTTGGCAGCTGCCACATATCCGCGGAAAAGTTGATTGAGAGCCACCGGATTTTCGCGAAGCACTGCATCAACCAAGGTCAGCGTGGAGGGATAGTCCTTCTTGGCATACGCGGCATCCACATCAGGATAGCTTGCCGCCGGCTTGTGACCGGGCACATAAGCCTGACCGTAATACACCACAGCCATCTCGGCAGGTGTCAGGCTCTCACCCTTTTCATACTTTGCCACAAGGGCATTGCGCTTATCCGGGGTCTTGGTCACGACCGATGCGAGAGCCTTGCGGTCCACTTTTATACGCTCGGCTGCCACGGCAGAGCCACCAGCCAACACTATGGCTATTAATGCAATGATGAATTTTCTGATAGTCATATCTAATTTTCTATAAAATAACGTGATTATCCATCTGTCTGTAGGGACATGCGTTATTATCACATGGTTTCAGCTACTCGTTATAACGCTTTACTTGACCGCTTGGTTGAGTATCTTCACCGGCACCTGCGTGTTGTCATAAAATCCGGTGAAATCCTGCGCCCCTGCTCCGACAGCATAAAGGGGCACAAAGCAGCCGGAATGCTCTCCAGTAGTGAACCCTATGCCGTAGTGGTCACCGAGTATGCGGAATGTCTCCATCACCAGCGGCGAATAGCTTTTATAATATGTGACAGTGCGCTCAGAGTTGTCACGGTCAACGAATGTCTGCTTGAACGCCTCGCGCAAAGCGGCATCCTGTTTCTCGGTGACAGGGATGGCTGTGTACATGCCGAAGTCCTCGGTCAGCATATCCTTCACATCATCGAATGTGTAGATGCGGCGGGACTTGAGCATCGCCTCGATATCGCGGTTGAAGAGGTCTTTTGACTTCTTCTGGTGGTCGATCAGATCAAGACGCAGATTGTAGCCTGTAAATGTAGTGCCGAGTCCCATACCGCCGGTCTCATGGTCGGCGGTGACCACTATCAGGGTCTCGTCGGGATGCTTCTTGTAAAACTCATACGCCACCGCGAGGGCATCATTAAAATGTGACACCTCTTTTATGACAGCAGCGGCATCGTTGGCATGACCAGCCCAGTCGATATTGCCGCCCTCGACCATCATAAAGAAGCGGTCAGGGCTGACGCGGAGCATCTGGTCAAGACAAGCCTTGGTCATATCCACCAGAGTGAGAGCCTGTGGATCGTGGCGGTCAATGGTGTACCCTAAGTCATAGGCAGCACTATCGGGCGACAGCATAACCATCTTGGCAGATGTGATGGTATCAAGCCCGGCTGTGCCGCGCACTGTGACATAACCTGCCTCGGCAAAACGCTCCGGAAGGTCGGTAGGCTTCCCTTGCTTGTCGCGGAGTCCGCGCCAGTTGCTCCCCGAAATGAATGCATACCCGCTCTCAGCCGCCTGACAGCCAATCTCATAATACATCTTGCGGTTAGGCACATGGGCGTAAAACGCGCCTGGGGTCGCATCGTCGGGAGCCACATTGGTAACCAGACCGATACCGTAACCGTCCTGACGCAAAGTCCGGGCTATGGAATAGACCTCGGTGGTGTCTGCATCCATGCCGAGCATGCTGTTACGGGTCTTGGAACCGGTGGAAAGCGCGGTACCGGCAGCCGCAGAGTCGGTCACAGGGCTTGACGCAGAGTATGTAGAGATGAGTCCTGTCACAGGGAACGCCATCATCAGCGGCGTGTCCGCCTTCTTGATGTCACGCATATAGCTTTCGGTAGCCATGGCGTGACCTGCGCCCATGCCGTCACCGATGAAATAGAATATGTATTTGGCATCGCCAGCCATGGCGGACATCGCTCCGCACACTGCAGCCGACACAAACAATGATTTGAGAAGATTAGCTGTTTTCATTGATTCAAGGAGATATAAGGTTATTGATTACGTTCGTTAAGCGCAAGCATCGGCTCTATGATATGGCGGTCAGGGCACAGACGCGGCACCTTACGCTGTCCTCCGAGCTTGCCGGTAGATGCAAGCCACTCGTCAAACAGCCCTTTGCGAGCCACGGTCAGTGACAACTGTGCCAGAAATATATCGCCGGAACGCTTCGCCTGATAGTCGCTGTTGACACTCTGGAGAGCCTTGTCAAGCGTAGCGGCAAAAGCATCCATGTCAGCAGGTCGGGTCTCAAATTCCACGAGCCACTGATGCCGCCCCTTGCTCTTGTCAGTGGTATATACGGGAGCGGCGGTATAATTGACCACCGATGCACCTGTCTGATGGCAAGCCTCAGCCATGGCAGCATCGGCGTTGTAGACCATCAGTTCCTCGCCAAAAGCATTGATATACTGCTTGGTACGCCCCTCGATGGTGATACGCAACGGCGAAGTGCCGTGGACGCGAACGGTATCGCCGGGACGGTAACGCCACAGTCCGTTGCACGATGTGATGACCAGCTCATATATCTCGCCATCTGCCACTTCCCACGCTGGGACGGCTTTTGGCGACTCGTCAGAGGAATGTACCACAGGAATAAATTCATAGAACACCCCATCAGTAATCATCAGCAGCATCGCACGTATCGCAGGGTCATCCTGCACGGCAAAGAAGCCCTCCGAAGCGTTATATGTCTCCAGATAGTGCATCCGGGTGCTGTCAGTGATTGCAGCATACTGCTCCCTATAGGGGTCAAACGAGATGCCGCCGTGAAAGAAAACCTCCAGATTGGGCCACACATCATGTATCGATGACGCTCCACGCTCTTTCAGCACTCCGCGGAGCACCGTCAGAAACCATGACGGCACCCCTGAGATATTGGTGACATCCTGAGCGACTGATTCGGAGATAAGCCTCGGCAGTTTTTCATGCCACGCCTCCATCAGCGCGGTGTCATGCGAAGGCACTCGCAGACGCTCCACGAGTGGATTGATATTGTCAATCAGATGTGCCGACAGGTCTCCGACCTTCACCCCTTCAGGCAGACCTGCGATTTCGTTGGCAAAAGAACCGCCGAGGATGAATGCCTTTCCCCCGAATATATGACTGTCGGGATTATTACGCAGGTAGTGGCCGACACTGTAAAGCCCTCCACGGTAATGATTCATACGCAGCGAGTCATCGGTCAGAGGCACATACTTGCTCTTGCCGTCGGTGGTGCCTGACGACTGGGCGAAACGCTTGGTAATTCCAGGCCACAACACATCGGCATGCCCCTCCACAGCATCCATTATGTCAGCCCTGACATCGGGATAACTGACAAGCGGCACACGCTCGGCAAATTCCCTGTAGGTCATGCCACGCGTGATGCCATATCTGCGTCCATAGCGCGTGGCTTCACCCTTGCCGACAAGACCGCGAAACACACGCATCTGCGCGCGCTCCACATCGTCATGGCTCCTGAGTGCTTTCAGTGCCACATGACGGAAATACGGTCTGAGCAACGGCGTAAAGTCAACCATATTTAAAATCGGTATGGAACGTTCTTTCGAAATGAAAACCTGTCGTAGGGACATGCCGTGGCATGTCCGCTTTTCAGAACGACTGCATCTCCACGAGACGCTTGTAGTAGCCGCCGAGAGCCATCAGCTCATCATGAGTGCCCTTCTCGACTATGCGGCCCTCATGGAGCACACATATGAGCGAAGCGTTGCGTATGGTGGATAGACGGTGGGCTATGACAAGGGTGGTGCGCGACTTCATCAGACGGTCCAAAGCCTCCTGCACGAGGTGTTCGCTCTCGGTGTCAAGAGCCGAAGTTGCCTCGTCAAGTATGAGTATCTTAGGATTTTTGAGGATAGCACGGGCTATGGATATGCGCTGACGCTGACCTCCCGACAAGCGGCATCCGCGGTCACCGATGCAGGTGTCGTAGCCCTCCTCGGTAGCCATGATGAAATCGTGGGCGTTGGCGACCTTGGCTGCGGCAATCACCTCCTCGCGCGTTGCTTCCTTGACTCCGAATGTGATGTTGTTATATATGGAGTCATTGAAGAGGATAGCCTCCTGATTGACGTTGCCCATCAGCGAGCGCAGTTCCGGCACACGGAAATCACGTATATCTGTGCCGTCGATGGTGATATGTCCGGCATCCACATCATAGAATCGTGGCATAAGGTCTGCCAGGGTGGATTTGCCCGATCCGCTCTGACCCACGAGGGCTACGGTCTCGCCTGGCTTGATGGCAAAACTGATATCCTCCACGACCGGAGTGGCTGGGTCGTAGCCGAATTTCACATCGCGGTACTCCACCGTGCCCCCCTGCGGATTGATGTCCACCGGGTTCTCGGGATCTTTGATATTGTTTTCGGCTTTCATGATGAGATCCACGCGCTCCATCGATGCCAGACCGCGCTGTATGTTGTAGGCAGCGTTGCTCAGGTCCTTGGCAGGGTTGATGATGCTGTAGAATATCACCATATAATATATGAAGGAGGGAGCGGTAATCGACGAGGAGCCATGAAGGATGAGAGTGCCGCCAAACCACAGCACTATGGCTATGGTGATGGTGCCGAGAAACTCGCTCATGGGATGAGCAAGGCTCTGACGGCGCGCCAACTTGCATGACAGTTTGTAGAGCTGCTGGTTTTCACGATGGAAACGCTCCTTGACCTTCTCCTCGGCTGTGAACGCCTTGATGATGCGCAGACCTCCGAGTGTCTCCTCAATATTACTGAGGATGGTGCCCCACTGCTGCTGGTTTTCAAGCGAATTGCGTTTCAGACGCTTGCCAACGCGACCCATGACCAATCCAGCCAATGGCAGCAATATCAGCACGAACAGCGTCAGCTGCCACGATATGACTATCATCATCACCAAGCATGCGATAATCATCACGGGGTTATTGAACATCATGTTGAGCGATGACATGATGGAGTTCTCGATTTCCCCGACATCGCCGCTCATGCGAGCCATGACATCACCCTTGCGGGCGGATGTGAAAAATGAGATAGGCAGCGTGGTGACTTTGTCGTAGACATAGTTACGCAGGTCACGTACCACACCGGCACGCATCGGTATGATCAGATATGATGCCAGATAGGCGGTGCCGGTCTTGAGTCCGGTCATCACCACAAGCAGCAGAGCCAGCAGCGCCAGCGTGGCACTCGTGCCCCACTCCGATATGCACACCGTGGTGTAGTAATAGAAATCGTTGACCACTACATCCTTGAGGCTTGCGCTGCCTATGGGCAGGAATGTGTATTCGGCTTTGTTGATACCGAAAAGGATTTCAAGTATAGGTATGATTACAGCAAACGAGAACAGCGTCAGAAACGCCGTCAGTATATTGCAGATGATATTGCCGATGAAGTACTTCTTGTAGGGAGGTACAAAACGTATCAGCAGCTGCCAAAAGTCTTTCATGCCGCAAAGTTACTAATTTTCCGTGTCACTTAGTCATGCGTCGGTCATCCTTTTGACGGGCGACACGGCGCAGATGCAGATGCAGCAACAGTATACACACCAGCGTCAGGAAGATAAGTCCGAAATAATAAAGGTAATTGCCGGCTGCAAGTTCGCCGCGCCCTATGTAACTCATCACGGCAAGATATATAAGCAGCAAAGCAGGAATCCAGGTAGAGCGTTTCATTAAAAAGATGTGTCAAGGATGGTAAAGGAAATAATTGGTCAGAGAGAGAAGAATGTAAGTGAACTATAAGAGAGAGAGAGTGTGTGTGTGTGGCGATAGTGGATTCAGCACTACTCATGATGCGGCTCGGATGCCCCATGCTCCACGGGCTGCTTGAACGGCGACTCGTCAGGGTCGAAATCCCCAGCCTCAAGCGCATTGTATATCTTCAGACACGCCCATGCGTCTATGGCGGCATACACCTGCTGTGCATGGGTCAGCGACACTGCCTCCCAGTTGCTCAGACGTTGCGACTTGGATATGCGGCTGCCGAAGATTATGCCATAGATTTTCTGCAAACTCGCATCAGTGATGCCAAACTGCTTGACAAGTTCCTGAAGCTCCACGAATCCGGCTGGCGCAAATTCGCCACGCCGATGGAGCATCTGGAAGTCATCACGCAGCGACAGCCCTATCTTGATGATGCTGTCATCCTGCAGGAAATCCCTTACGGGGTCTATGCCGATATTGTTGAGCCTGAAGAGATATGCACGGTCAAGGGTCGACACCTGCATCAGTGCCACCTCGTTCATATGCCCTTTGCGAAACGACGGACGTGTCTCCGTGTCAAAGCCCACCCGCCGCTGGGTCTTGAGATATTCAAGTGCTTTGGCGGCGTCCTCCGGTGTGTTGACCAGACTTATATCGCCGGCGAAAGTGACCATCGGCATCGAGGCCAAGCGGTCCTTGGAGATGGCAATGTGGAAGTCTTTTAAGTCAAACATACCACAAAGGTACGCATTTTCCGCGACATATCCGCTAAAACTCGGTAAATGAGAGCGGAAGCAGCGACCTGACGGAGGGGAGGATGTAGATGTCATCACGACCCACAAGCAGCACTCTGACATCGGCTGCTCCCAGATGCTCATACTCCAAGAGTGCCTGTCGGCATGCGCCGCACGGTGACACCGGCTCGGCGACCTCCTTACCATCGGTGCCTATCGCAGCGATGGCAATGCTTTCAAACCGCGCATCGGGATAAGCGGCATGGGCATAATAAGCTGCCGTGCGCTCGGCGCACATGCTTGACGGGAATGCCGCGTTTTCCTGATTGGCACCGGTTACTGTCTCACCGTTGCTCAGGCGTATGGCTGCCCCCACGCCGAAGTGGCTGTAAGGCGAATATGTGCGGCTTGAAGCCTCGCGTGCCGCATCAACAAGTTGTCGGTCGGCTTCATCAAGCTCCGCATAGGCAGCGACCTTGATCGGAGTGGCAATAGTTAAATCTTTCATGGTCAAGATATTGATTGGTAGGGACGCGGCGTGCCGCGTCATCAAAGGTCATACGCATCGTCTGATACGATGACGCGGCACGCCGCGTCCCTACTACATAATGTATTCGTTTGCAGCGACTTTACAGATCCTTGCGGTAGGCACGGCGGCGTCGGTGCTGCCGCCGTTCGAAATACTGCCACTGGAGCTGCACTGCATGATTGTCTTCAAGTTCGAGATTGCTCTCCGCCCACTTGTAGCCGTTGGCGATATAGTTGGGGAGCAGGTGCGAGAACAGCATGGCGTTGACACCCTTGTTCTGAAACTCGGGCTTGATGGCGACAAGCATCAGATCCACTATGTCATTGTGACGGTAGAGCGCCCGCAGGATGCGCGCCCAGCCCAGCGGCAAAAGCCGTCCGCGGCTCTTCTGAAGAGCTTTGGAGAGCGACGGGAGCGATATGCCGGCACCTATAAGATTGTCGTCCTTGTCAACGATGATGCAGATGTCGTCAAGTCGCAGCACACCGAGATACATGTCTATGTAGTGGTCTATTAGCGCAGGTGTCAGAGGTGAATAGCCATACAGCTGGTCATACGCTTCATTGACCAGATTGAAAAACGCTCTGCCGTAGCGGCGTTTAAGCTCCTTGCGGCTCTTGACCTCCGCCACATGCAGGTCATATTTCTTGCTGACGATATCGGAGATGCGCTGGTACTTATCGGGCACCTTGTCAGGGACGGTCATGCGGTACTCGACCCAGTCGGTATCCTTGACGAAGCCCATCCGCTCCATGTGGCGCGGATAGTAGGGATGGTTATATATGGTGGCTATGGTGCCGAGTTCATTAAAGCCCTCGACGAGCATCCCCTCATGATCCATGTCGGTGAAACCCATCGGACCGACTACGGTCTCCATACCGCGCTGACGAAGCCAATCGGAAGCAGTGGCAAACAGTGCGTCGGCAACCTCCTCGTCATCTATGAAATCCACCCAGCCGAAACGCCCCTCTTTTCTGCCCGAACGCTCGTTGACAGTGCGGTTGATGATGGCAGTGATTCTGCCTACGGGTTTACCGTCGCGATATGCCATAAATGACTGAGCCTCACAAAATTCGAAGGCGGGATTCCCCTCGGGGCGCAGTGTAGCCACCTCGTCAAACACCAACGGCGGCACGAAGCAGTCATTGCCCTTATAGTGGTCTATGCCGAAATTGACATATCGTTTCAGAGCCTTCTTTGTCTTGGGTATCTCCCTGATTTCTACTGACATATATTCTATATACTTGTATTCCTTTATATTATTGACTACGGATGCGGAGCATAACCCGACGAGAGCCATGCAAGCACTGCCAGCATGACCACCAAGAAGGCAAGAAGCCACACGAGCAGACGATTGTTGTTGCGCCCTTGCAGAGCCATGTGGAGGTCGTTGGCGGAGCGGAAATGCGGCTTGCCCTTGCTCAGGCACTGACGCGCTATGGTACGCAACCGCGGATTGTGGCTGTCAAGGGCATCAAGGGTCTCGGTCAGCACCTGACCGAACTGTCTGACATCCTCCTCCACGTCATCAGGCTTGAGCGACTGCTTCTGGTCAAAGCCCACATCTATCAGCTTAAGGTTACCGATATTCTCGGTAAACTGTATGGTCTCGGGGCGTATGGGCTGATGCACGAGATGGTTTGCCTCGATATACTCCATCGCCTCCACCAGTTCGTGGCACACCTTGCGCAGATGCTCCTCAGTGACCTTCTTGTCATCAATGAGCTTGCGGAGCGAGTCACCGTACACATCATCGGTGATTATGCACATGCCCAGTCCCGGCACTTCCTCGAAATCGTTGATCATCACGATGTTGGGATGGCAGAGATTGTAGCGCACATCAAATTCGCGCTCTATCATCTCCTTCATCGCAGGGTCTTCACGATATTGCTCCTTGAGGGTTTTGAGCATTACCCACTTGCCATGCTTCTTGGCAGTGTACACATCATAAAACTCCTCGTCCCACAGGGGCAAGTGCTCAATTTCGGTCCATTTCTCGTTCTCAGCCATAAGCATCTCGGTTAAGCTGCCAACACGCCAGCCTCACAAAGTTAACAGTTTTCCCCACAAATTCAAAACCCCACTCCACAGGACCTTTGCTGGAATATGACTTAAAAATGCCATTGAATATTTGCTATCCGGATTTTTGTCATTAATTTTGCAAATAGAAACCACGGTTTCCGAAACCACGGTTTCCATTCTTTCAGCAGCCATGAGATTTTTTGACCGTAAAGATGAAATAGCGACCCTGCGCAAGATCAGGGACAATTCTGCCCACACAGCCCAGTTCACTGTCCTCACAGGCCGACGACGTATTGGCAAGACTTCGCTCGTACTCAAGGCCTACGGAGACAGGCCGATGCTGTATTTTTTTGCAGGAAGAAAAGCCGAGAGCCTTCTCTGCGAGGAATTTCGTCAAGAAGTCGAGGAAAAACTCGATACCAAACTCGGAGGCACCCCCGCCAACTTCGCCGAGCTGTTCGGCTATCTGATGGAGCTGTCTAAAAGCCAGAACTTCACGCTTTTCATTGACGAGTTTCAGAACTTTGAACGCGTAAATCCATCAATTTTCAGTGACATACAAAAGATCTGGGACATCAATCACCAGAGCTCTAAAATGAACCTTGTGGTGTGTGGGTCGGTATATTCCATGATGACAAGGATATTCAGAGACCACAAGGAGCCTCTATACAACCGCCAAAACCGCTTCATGACAATCCGTGCCTTTCAACCGTCCGTATTAAAGGAAATCATGGCGGAGTATCATCCCGGGCATTCCAATGAAGACCTGCTTGCCATGTATGCCTTTACGGGAGGGGTGGCAAAATACATCCAACTGCTCGTGGACGACCACGCCCTGACTCTTGACGGCATGATTGACAGCATGATCAGCTCCGACTCCACATTTATCAACGAAGGCCGGTCCATTCTTGTAGAAGAATTCGGGAAAGACTATGACACCTACTTCTCCATTTTATCAGCCATAGCCAGCGGCAAAACACATCGCAGCGAAATTGAAGCAGCCATCGGCAGACAAATCAGCGGCTACATGACGCGTCTGGAGGATGACTACGGCATAATATCAAAAGAGCTTCCGATTGGAGCGAAGCCGCTAAGCAAAAATGCAACGTATAAAATCCGTGACAACTTCTTCACTTTCTGGTTCCGATTTGTATTCAAGTACAACCACATCTTAGAAATCGGGGCTTACGAACAGCTGCGGACTCTGATCCGACGCGACTATATGACATTTTCCGGCATAATGCTTGAACGCTATTTCCGAGCCAAAGCAATCGAAAGCAGACGTTACACTCTCATCGGACGCTGGTGGGATCGGAAGGGCGAATTTGAGATAGACATGATTGCCGCAAACGAACTTGATAACACGGCAACAGTGTATGAGATAAAACGCAACCGGAAGAACATATCCATGAAAGCCTTAGAAGAGAAAGCCGAAAGGATGCTGGCAGCAGTCCATACCCTTAATGGATATGACGTGAAAACTGCTGGCCTTGACATGGAGGATATGTAAATCCGACTTTTGCCGGTCCAGGCATCTGTAGAAGTTCCGACCACACATCACGAAATTTAAACCACGAAGCACGGCAAGCCGTTATACGTTTTTTGCTAACTTTGCCGACATGATTAGAGTGATTACAGCATCCTTGAGGAGCATAGCCGCAATGATGATGCTGTGGGCATGCTGCCTGATGACCATGGGGCAGCAGCCTACCCCTGCCGACAGCCTGACAGCTGCCACTGACTCGCTCCCCAAGAAGAAAAACCTCATCGAACGCATAAAGGCGTACTTCGACGAGTCCAACAAGCCCAAGGAGGATCCCAAAGCCTTCGACATAGGAGTCATAGGCGGCCCCTACTACTCCAATGAAATCAAGCTTGCCCTCGGCATCGTGGCTACAGGGTCATACTCCCTCGGCGAGCCTGACTCGCTCGTCCCGCGCTCGTTCGTGGCTATCAAGGGCAAAATATCTACATCGGGGTTCGTGGAAGTGGGACTGGAAGGAACCAACATCTTCCCCCATGACCGCTTCCGCATCAACTACCTGCTTGACTATTACTACCGTCCCACCGACTACTGGGGCATTGGTTACGAACGTGCCGTCAACGATGACTACAAATCAAAATTCAATGAAATCCACTTCTCCTCGCGCATTGACGGTCTCGTACGCATCGGACGCCATATCTTCGTAGGGCCCGGGCTGCTCTTCTCACGCGTCAAAGCCACCAACATCACCGACGAGGCGGTATGGACAGGACAGCCGCAGCGAGTGACATCGTTCGGCATAGGTATATCGGGCATGTTTGACACGCGCGACAACCTGACAGCACCGACGCGCGGCGTGACCGTGGAATTCGAACAGCAGTTCTACCCGCGCTTCATGGGCAACACATCACACTCGTTCAGCTCCACCGCTCTGACCGCACGAGCCTATCAGCGCGTATGGAAAGGGGGCTTAATAGCCGAACGCATACACGGACGCTTTGCCTACGGCAACGTCCCGTGGAACATGCTATCAACCCTTGGAGGCAGCAACAACCTTCGCGGATACTACGAAGGGCAGTACCGTGACAAATGCGAGATGGATCTGACTGTGGAGCTGCGCCAGCATGTATGGCGACGCAACAGCCTGGTAGTATGGGGCGGCGTAGGCGCGATAGCCCCCGACCTCAGCAGTTTCCGCCTGAGCCAGGCTCTCCCCAATGTAGGTGTTGGCTATCGCTGGGAGTTCAAGAAAAACTCCAACGTCCGCATCGATATCGGCTTCGGCAAACACTGCAAAGGCTTCGTCTTCGGCATCAACGAAGCCTTCTGATATCAAACCGTCAACACACTGCCCTAATGTCAATACCACAGTAATTATAGGGATGGTGTTGCAGAACCCCCAAAAATCGCGGCAAAGTCTGTAGGGGCATGCCATGGCATGTCTGTTTTGGCTGTTCATGACCGTTTAAATCACGCATAATGAGGGCTGACATGCCATGGCATGTCCCTACAAGTCGAGGAGTACCAGTACTGCAACTCCCTCCACAAATAGCAATGGTTGGTATCCATCATGCCATCGGCACCCGTCACGCCTTGAAACGCTGCTGGCGCTTGGCGGCATATTTCTCGATCTCGCCCTTGCCTTTAAGGGGCACTGTCGAACTCTTGTCACGGATGAATATCTTGCCGTCAATCATCGGCACGACCCCGGGGAAAGGCGTCACGGTAATCTGGAGCATGTCACGACCGCTGCGGCTCTCCCATCTATAACCGATAAACTGGTTGAGCGAGTGACCGTCATACAGCAGACCTATGTTGCGGCGGATGCAGTCCATAAGTTTCAGCTCAAACACATCGCGGATCTTACGCGTATCATACTTGTCGCTGCCATGCGACAGGTAGACGAAATCCTCGTTCAATCCTATGGGCACCTTCATGTCGTTGACACCGAGATAAAGCGTGCCGCCGTCGGCATTGAGCATACCGTCGATGATTTCGGCAATCTCGCGCCCTTGCGCTTTCTCGTCAGCCCTCATCTTGTTACCTGCCGGATATATAAGCGAGGTCTTATATTCATGCAGCTGATCCTCGTCGTTATCAAGCGTTTCGGCATATTGCTGTGACGGTCTGAGTCCGACAAGCTGGAATATCTCGCTGCGGAGCTCGCGGCGCACACCGCGCACACCGTAACGTGACACGATGTTATAAGCCTCCACCAAGCTGCGCAGACGGTCTAATTCGGGACCGCAATCCTCCGTCAGGCTGTCTTTGAGAGGCTTGTCCGACTCCATATATGAAAGCAGATTGAGCGTCTGGAGCATCTGCACCAGATCCCTGTCATTACGCGCACCCTTCATTTTTGATGTCCTCTGCTCCAACTCCTTCAGGCTCGTGACATCCACGCGCCCTGCCAGAGCGAAAGTATCCATAAGCTCAAGAGCCGAGAGCTTAAGCGATATCACGTCAGCATCCCCGTGGCTGAGCACTGCCAGCAGCCGGGCATAGGCAAGGTAATCATAGCTCGTGCCGAGTTCTTTACGTTTCAGAAACGCTGCTGTCTCAAAGAAACGCGCCAGCGGCTGCACCTCCTCCTCGTAGAGGAAATCCACATCGCCCGACACCTCCGCATCCGGGTCAAACTCATCCGGCTCGCTCCATGCGAAACCCGAAGCGTCCTCTTCGGAAATGTTCAGAAGCAAATCCACAAACGCCTCCTGTACATAACCCTGCACCTCTTCGGGCGACCATTCTGCCACCTCTCCGTCAGCCTCAAAGCAGTTGACATACAGCTTGTCCTCGTCAAGACGCGGCTTGATATTGTCGACCCTGACATTGATGACGCTGTTACAGCCCACATCCAGATTGTCGACATTGTGGAAGAGTGCCGGATAATACGACTCTGTCAATATGAAGTAGGTGTTTCCGTTGCCCGGCACCCTGCCTGTGACGATGGCTTGAAGCGCACTCTCCTGATCATAGTCCTCCTGGGCACGGCGCAGATAATATTGCAGAGTCTTTTCGGTCAGTGACAGTTCGACACTCGCCTGAGAGGCGGCACTTATCACCTTCCCCTGAAACACCATCGGCTCTCCGTCCTTCATGAACATATCCACCACAGGACGTTTGATCAGCAGTCGCGCGATATCCTTCATCCTGATAGAGGCTTTCACCTCCGGGAATCCAGCCACCTCGCACTCAAAGAGGTATTTGTCATAATCCGACTGGGATTTGACCCTGAAATAGACCATGTCACCCACAGCGAGCATCTGCGACTCGGGCTTCTTCTTGGGAGTGCGACGCACCACAACGTCGCTCGTCAGCCCTGCCTCGATTTCAGCCCACAGCTCAGGACGCCGCCCGATGGTCTGTGCATCTGCGTTAAGCTTCTGTGACAGTCTGTCATCAAGCATGACGCATGCCTCGATATCGCCCGCCGGCACGAGTGAAACCGCCTTCTTGGCATTACCTTCACCCATCGACTTGTAGAGCGTCATAAAATTACCCCTCAATCTCAGCGACATCTCTTTATTTTCAAATATTGAATTTTTAGGCGAGACGTCATTGGTGGGATTGGCAAGCTTTGTCGATGTCAGCATATTGACATCCGACGTGTCATTCCAGCTGTACTCGAGCGGCGATGACATCTGTGAAGTCAGCGCATAATAAGCCTTTTTCAGGAGTTGCTCGTTAGGACAGATGCCGAGCATCGCGGCATTGAGATACATCATGCCTCGGTGACGGCTCCACATAGGGAAATTGATACCCTGCGTCATCAGCAGCTCGAGAGCTGTCGCCTCTATGATAAGCGAAAGCCGCTCGCGGTTAAACGGGAAAAACCTGCTCGACTCCTTGTCTATCAACGCTTCCAGGAACGCGATGATGCCTGGGGCATAATCCTTGACGAAATGCGGGTCGGCATGGCGCTTCCTGATCAGACCGAATATCTCCTGCATAGCATCAACTGACAACTCGGTGCCCAAAGAGAATAATATGCCCAGCAGACCAAACTGTATATCCGCCCTATATATCGGATGATTGTTTTTGAGCTGGCTGAACACCTTGGCGACAAAAGCGTTCTGCTCATCTTTTGCGATTAATCCGAGTGCCTTTATATATATTTCCGCCCTATGGGCAGTCGCTTCGATAGACGACTGAGCTGCTGCAAACTCATCTCCCTGAAACTCATGAAGATAATCCGACCCCTCTATGACTTCAATCACAACATCATAAAAAGCCTTCATAAGATTAGACCTGCGGCCGCGGGTCCATGACCTGGCTGCATCCATGACCTGGTTCAGCAGATCGAGCAGCCAGTATTTGTTGCCCGCGCTTTCTCGCTCCTGCGCAGTGGTCCACAGCGTGTCGGATTCAAAGGTCTTCCACCATCTCATCTTTGTAAATTTCGATACCGACGGCAATTTCTTGAATTTTGACACGCTGAAGCCGACCTTTCTGACCGATTTTGGCTCCTCAATAAACTCCAGAATAATGTCCGCGTCCGAATCCACATCAGGATACCTGACCCTCAGATTAGCACGCTCTGACTTATTGAACTTCCGCCCCGCGATGGGCACACGGCTGAAATATACACCGCTCGCATCATCAATCACATTGCAGACGCTGTTTTGTCCCCGCGTCTGCGACAGTATAGTAAATTCATGCACCGAGCCGTCTTCATAGAGCAGAGGGACAAGCTCGCGCTTGACCTGATGAAATTTGCCTTTGTAATACTTGCACACCAATACATCGGGGATATTTACTTCCTGAAATTTAAACGGAGCAATCCTGATCGGGTATTCAGTAGGCGAATCATTTACAAGAAACAGGGTGCGCCCAGCCTCCTTACTTACGGTAAAATCCTTTCGCTCAAGGCGATAAATCTTATTATCCTGATAGTTCATAAAAAATGGGATTTAATGTTTCTGTCACTTTCCCTACAAAAATACATCAACTTTCCCTATCTCCCAAACACCTACCAAATACAAACTCAAATATGCCTGATAAAATAATGACTTATTCCAAATAATCACTATATTTGCATCATTGACAAAACATTGCAGATGACCGATAGGATAACATACTGGGTTGAAATGTCGGATTATGATTTCGACACCGCCAAAGCCATGCTTGAAACCAGGCGTTTCCTATATGTCGGTTTCATGTGCCATCAAGTTATAGAGAAAATATTAAAGGCATACTGGAATAAGGTTTCTGACGAACCGCCCTTGAAGATTCACACCTTATCAAGATTGGCAGAAAAGACAGGCATCGACCAAGAAATGTCAGATGCACAGCTTGACTTTATCGATGTGCTTGAACCATTGAACATAGAGGCTCGTTATCCTTCGTATAAGGAACGCCTGCTCAAAAGTCTTGATGTCAATCGCTGCAATGAACTGATTCATCAAACCGATGCACTGAGAATATGGATAAAGAACAGGCTATAATATTGGCTCGTCGTTACAAGGCTGCCATCGCCGAACGGTTGCCCTTAAAAGCTCTGTATCTCTACGGATCGTATTGCAATGGCACCCATTCCTCTGACAGCGACATTGACATTGCTGTAATAGTCGACCATCTGGATGATGATTATTTTGCTGATACTCCATTATTATGGAAACTGAAACGCAAAATCAGCAACCTTATCGAACCCGTAATTTTGACAGATGACACCAACAACCCCCTCTATTTCGACATACTCAAAAACGGGATTTTGATATAATACACCATCCAATTCCTCCACGACCAATTTTTATGACAACCGTTGGAAGTAAATAGCTTCCAGATATTTGTAGGGGCATGCCGTGGCATGTGCCCTTTGCGTATATATTATAGCATGCAGATGCCCGATTCCGCTAATCCGCACAGCTTTATGGCACTTTCGGAAACTATTGCCATCCATCCATTAGCTGAATTTTTGCTAACTTTGCACCCGTAATTCAGATGCCTTTACAGAGGATGACCCTGACAGATGGAAATTTATGGCAAGGAAAAGGAATCATGACATAACACCACCGGCTTCATCAGGACGGAGAGAAACCGCCCTGTGGGGTCTTTTTGCACTCTTTGTCTATGCTTCGCTGCTCCTCCCCAATGTGGCTCTGTGCATCACCGAACCGCTTGACATCTGGGGAATCCTCGCCAACACGCTTCTTCCCGGTGGTGTGTATCTGTGGCTGATGAGCCTGTCACGCCGCATCGGCAGGGTGACGCTGTGGTGCTTCCCACTGATGTTTTTCGCGGCGTTCCAGTTAGTGCTGCTCTATCTCTACGGCAGGTCGGTCATCGCTTCCGACATGTTCCTCAACCTCCTGACCACCAATCCCGAGGAAGCCGGGGAAATGCTTGCCGGGCTTATGGTCATCGTCATCGTCGTGGCAGTGGTCTATGGCGGCGGACTCATCGGAGGCATAGTAGCCGCAGTGCGCCACATCCATCTGCCTCAGGCATGGATCAGCACATCCCGCCGCATCAGCTATATCGCCATGCTTCTCGGAGCATTGTCGGTCGGCGCAGCATATATATTCTCCTACAGCTATAGGATTTCAGATGATCTCTACCCTGTCAATGTAGCATACAATATCGGACATGCCGCCCGTGTGGCTTCAGACCTCAGCAACTACAGCTCCACTTCGGAAGGCTACACCTTTAATGCACGGATGTCAGCCAATGACACTGTGCCGCGGCTCGTCATATTGGTAATAGGCGAGACCGCCCGCGCAGCCAACTGGCAGCTCCTCGGCTACGACCGCCCTACCAACCCCCGTCTAAGCCGTCGCGACGGACTCGTGGCTTTCCCCTATGTCATGAGCCAGAGCAACACCACCCACAAGAGCGTACCGATGCTACTCAGCGCAGTGGATGCGGCATCATACAGCCAGCTGCCGCAGTCCAAGAGCATCATAACGGCATTCAAGGAAGCAGGATATGCCACCGCAGTCATCACTGCTCAGAAACCCAACCACAGCTACGTGGAATTTTTCTGCGCCGAAGCCGACACCACCTGTTATATAGCCGACAAGGTCACCGGTCATCCGCTGACCGACATCGACCTGCTCCCCTACGTACGTGACCGTATAGCCCGACGCGCCGACCGTCAGCTCATTGTGGTACACGCCTACGGTTCCCACTTCGACTATCGTGACCGCTATCCGGCATCCATGCGCCGCTTCACCCCCGACGGTCCGTTCGAGGCAAAACCTATCTACCGCCCGCTGATGGTCAATGCATATGACAATACCATACTGACCGAGGATTACGTACTTGACAGCATCGCTGCAATGGCGGAGCACGAAGACATACCGGCTGCGATGCTCTACACCAGCGACCACGGCGAAGACCTCTACGACACCAAGGATGAGCGGTTTATGCATGCTTCTCCCATCCCGACGGCTATGCAGGTCCACGTCCCGATGATCGTGTGGCTCAGCCCTCGCTATCAATCCCTCCATCCCGAAGCCTTAGGCATCCTTGCATCACACCGTGACAGCATAGTGTCCTCCTCGTCCTCATATTTCCACACGGCGTTGCAGCTCGCCGACATCACGACTCCTCGCATAGACACGAGCCTCTCTTTGGCAAGCCCGGCATACGCTCCGCTCCGCCCTATGTATGTGACTGACCATAACACCGCCGTGCCGCTCAAAGAGCTGCTGCAACGCTACCACGAACCGCTCCCTGCCGGGCTGCAATAACCCCATATCATACCCACACCCCACATGAAAATAGGCAATCTCGACATAGGCGACCGTCCGGTCATGCTCGCTCCGATGGAAGATGTCACCGATCGCTCCTTCCGTCTCATCTGCAAGGAGCAGGGTGCCGACATGACCTACAGCGAATTTGTGTCGGCTGACGCACTCATCCGCAACATCGCTGCCACGACACGCAAACTCGCCATAGACCCTGCCGAACGCCCTACCGCCATACAGATCTACGGCAGAGAAGTCGGTCCGATGGTAGAGGCGGCAAAAATCGTGGAAGAGACCGCCCACCCCGACATCCTTGACATCAACTTCGGTTGCCCGGTCAAGAAGGTGGCAGGCAAGGGCGCGGGTGCAGGGATGCTTCGCGACATCCCACGCATGCTTGAGATCACATCTGCCGTGGTACGCGCCGTAAGCCTCCCCGTGACGGTCAAGACGCGTCTCGGCTGGGACCACAACAGCAAGATAATAGTAGACCTCGCCGAACAGCTCCAGGACTGCGGCATTCAGGCACTGACCGTGCACGGACGCACCCGCTCGCAGATGTACACAGGCGAAGCCGACTGGGAGATGATAGCCCGCGTCAAGGAAAATCCGCGCCTGACCATCCCCCTTATAGGCAACGGCGATCTCCGCACCCCCCAGCAGGTGCGCGATGCCTTCGACCGCTACGGCGTCGACGGCGTGATGGTGGGACGCGCCTCCATAGGAGCTCCGTGGATATTCCGCTCACTCAAAGCCGCCGCACTCGGCAATGAGCCTGTCGAGCCTACCGTAGCCGAGAAATTCGCCCTCATCCACCGTCAGATCGCCGAGAGCATCGACCGCATAGATGAGTACCGCGGCATACTCCACATACGCCGACATCTGGCAGCCTCCCCCCTGTTCAAGGGCATACCCGATTTCCGCCAGACACGCATAGCCATGCTCCGCGCCGACACCAATGCTGCCCTTATGGAAATCCTCACCCATATCGAGCACGACATCATCCCCTCGCTCCAGCAATAAGACAGCCACACTTATCAATCACTTATCATATCCGTAAACTTTTCGTCATGACATTTCCTAAGATAGCAACACTCTGCGCATCCGTGGCAATCATGCTTACGGCACATCTTACCAGCGCACAGACCCTCAAGCCCTACTCCCTGAAACTCAACGATTTCACCGAACTGAAGGTGCTTGACGGCATCAACGTCAACTATTCCACCACAGCGTCAGCCGACAGCGTGGAAGCCCATTTCAAAGCCCCTGACAACATGGCATCTGCCATCCGCTTCGAGCAAAAGGACGGACGCCTCACTCTGCGCCTGTCTGAAAACATGCTCGAGGCAAAAGGCATTCCCACCGTCCACGTCTCATCAACTATGCTCATAAAGATACAGAACAACGGCGACTCTACAGTAACTGCCATGACCGATGTCCGCGTACCCAAATTCCAGGCACGACTTGAAGGCAACGGCAAACTCGCCATCGTAGGCGTGAACGCCCCTGAGGTCAACGTCAAGAAATTCACCGGCAACGGCACCATCACCGTCGAGGGAGAATGCACCACCGCCTCCATCGGCAACACAGGCACCGGCATCGTCAACTGCGCCGCCCTCCTCTCCCAGACCGCCAAGTGCAACATCATCGGCACAGGCTCCATCTACTGCCACGCCTCCCAGACCCTCTCGGTCACCGGCATGAGCGGCACTATCTACTTCGGCGGCAATCCCCGTGACATCAAATCCCGCTCCCTCGGCGTCAAACTCAAACCCATCGAACAGCTCGAAGCCCAGTAACCACCCCTCAACTTGTAGGGACGCGGCGTGCCGCGTCATCGCATAAACCGATTCCAAGCTTTCCGCCAATCTGTAGGGACATGCCGTGGCATGTCCGCCCCCACGAAAAAACTCCCAAACCGTAGGGATGCACTCTGGTGCATCCGCCCCACATCCGAGCATGAAACGCGAAGTTGCCGACACCATCAAATGGTCGCTCATCGACAAAGTGGCGACCCAGGTCCTCTATGCCGTCACCGGCATAGTGCTCGCCCGCATGCTATCGCATGACGACTTCGGTCTCGTCGGCGCGATACTCGTGTTTCAGGCATTCGCCAACCTCTTTGTCGACAGCGGCTTCTCCTCAGCCCTCATCCAGCGCAAAGCTCCCACGCGCCTTGACTACTCCACAGTCATGTGGTTCAACATAGCCATGGCAGTGGCGATCTATATAATCCTCTTCTTCTGCGCACCGCTGATAGCCGACTGGTTCCAGGGCGACGAGAGGCTCATACCCCTCTCGCGGGTGATGTTCCTGTCATTCATACTCTCAGCCACAGCCATCGTCCCTACCAACCGCCTGATGAAGCAGATGCAGGTGCGCATGATAGCCGTCGCCAACAGCATCGGACTCACCGCCGGAGCCATCACAGGCATATGGCTTGCCGTCGCAGGCTACGGAGCATGGGCGATAGTGTGGCAGACCATAGTCCTCACAGCCGTCAAGAGCATCGTCCTATGGTCGACTACCTCATGGCGGCCGCTGTGGAGCTTCTCTTGGACGGCATTGAAGTCGTTCTTCTCCGTAGGCATGGGAGTCATGGGTGCATCGCTGCTCAACACCGTCTTTCTCAACATCTACAGCTTCTTCATCGGCAACCGCGCCGGCATGGCATCGCTCGGACTCTATACCCAGGCTGACAAGTGGAGCAAGATGGGCATAATGTCCATCGGGCAGTCACTCGTACAGGCATTCCTGCCCCCCCTCTCTCAGATACAGGACGACCCCACGGAATTTGGCAGAGCCACCGCCAAGATGAACCGCTGCGCCGCCTACCTGACCTTCCCCGCCCTGGGACTGCTCGCCGTAATGGCGACCCCCATCTTCCACCTCTTCTTCGGCACCAAGTGGGACGCCTCCATCGTCCTCTTCCAGATACTGCTGCTGCGGGGCGTATTCACTGTCCTGTCGATGGTGTTCAACAACTACATACTCGCCCTCGGCAAGTCGCGCATGCTCCTCGTCAGCGAAACCCTCCGCGACGGCGTAGCCATCGCTGCCATCATCCCCACCCTCGGCAGCCTCGCCCTCACCTCCGGCACCGACATCACCCTCGGCATCCGCATATTCCTCTGGGGACAGGTCGCAGCCACCGCCGTAGGCTGCATAGCCACCATGCAGATAGCCGCCCGCTACACCTCCCGCACCATCTGGCACATGCTCTGGGACCTCGCCCCCTACATCCCCCTCACCCTCGCCGCCATGGCAGCCGCCCATTACCTCCCCATCCTGACCGCCACCCTCCTCCCACAGTGGCAATGGCTCTCCCACCCCGCCGCCATCCTCCCCCAGCAGCTCCTCGCCGCCGCCACCGTCTACCTCTCCCTCAACACCCTCCTCGGCAGCCAGATCCAGCGCCAAGCCCTCACCTACCTCCACCCCCACAAACAGATGCAATAACACATTGTATATGAGTATATTACCCCCATTTCAAAATCTATCGCTTTCCTCATTGATCTCATTAAAAATCCACGCTCATTTTTTATCTCATTAAGATATGTCCCTTTCCGGCAGGCCCTAAAGATACCTATCAAAGTAGCCCATGGATTCAAATTCAAAGATTTAGGAGGCAAGATTATATTTGACACGCCTTTTATCCACAAAGACATGCTACAATTAGGATATTTCGGCTCAACCGGACACCTTGAAGCAAAAGGAGCCATATATCTTTTCAAAGGGTCTACGCTGGTCCTCAAGAGGTGCGCATTCGTAAGCCAAGGGTCTCTCATAAGATTAGGGGAAAACTCGACACTTGAATTCGGAAACAACTTTTGGTATAACAACTACGGCAAGTTCTTAGTATACACTGGCACACGACTGATATTCCATCCAGGCGTGCTGGTAGGCCTGAATGTAGAATTTGGGACGGCAGATGGTCATAGCATATACATAAACTCTGTCAAATCCAATGCCCCTGCCGATGTCAGCATCGGTGAACATGTATGGATCGGCTCCTGCGCCACCATTTCAAAAGGCGTGAGCATAGCTTCAGGATGTGTCATCACCCGCTCTTCCCTGGTAACCAAAAGCTTCCTCACACCTGATTGCATACTCGGAGGCATACCTGCGAAAACATTGCGTACAGACATCCGATGGGAAGTCTGATCATCGGAAACATTCAATATTCACTATCACATGTTGATTTTGCCAATCTCTCTTTTTTTCGTATTTTTGCATGGGGAATAATCCCCAGATGAATACACCATTTCCGCTCCGACACACCCCCCTGTAAACCAGATGATTACCCCCCCCATTGCATTTCCGCTGCTCCACATGACACCAAATCTGACCGGTCAGCTCCTATAAAGCTGAGCATAGGTATTCCCACATTCAACCGCAGCCATCTCATCGGACAAACCCTGCGTTCGGTACTATCTCAGATAGGACCATATAAGGATATTGTTGAAATAATAGTCAGCGACAACCACTCAGATATTCCAGCAGAGGGTATTGTCAAGTCCTTGTCAGAGGAATTCGGCATTCCAGTACAATACGTATATCAGCCTGAAAACATCGACTCTGAGCCAAACTTCCAATATATCATCAATAATACCAGGGGAGAGTACATCCATTTGGTCGGCGATGACGACCTTCTGGCTCCGTTTTTCTATGCGACTTTCATGCCATATATCAAACAGGGTGGTTATAGCCTGATGGTCTGTGATTCCTTAGATGCCGATTTACACATGAAATCCCTCACCCATGACGCGCGCATGGAGTTTTGCGACATGCTAATGGTGCGACCGTTCAAAGAGCACATCATGCACTGCATGTTTAAAGGAGGCCTAACCACCAACTGCATCTTCAGCCGGTGTACATGGGAAGCTGGCGAAGGCCTGGACTATTCACCATATTTCCGCTTCCTGACATTCGCTCGTGAACTTTTCGGAGCCCTGAAACTTGATCAACCATGTGTATACAGCGGCTATCCTTTAGTAATCCAGCGAGGAGGACGACAGCATCATTTCATCAACGAATATTTCGATTCAATAGTGTTGGGGCGTCTCAACCTCTTCCGTGATCTTGACAAAGCTGGCGTCCCCGGCCTATACCAACGTGTCATCGACCACTATTTTAGTTCTTTTCCATACCCCCCAGAATTTGCCGAAATGGGAGCTAACCGCCCCCAGTACCTACCAAGACTGTCGCAATATCTCCAGCATTTCTCGGGTGACAAAACCCGTTGGCTTAAATTCTGGATGAAAACACCATGTTACAACTTCCTGCTGCGCCATCAGACTGCTGTCAAAAAATGGGGCAGCCGCCTCCTCCACGTGCGTTCAATATTATCAGGTAAGTGACATTATCATCCCAATACACATCCCCATGGAGCCAATTAAAGCCGTAATATTAGCTGGTGGTTATGGCACACGCATAAGCGAAGAAAGCCACCTGCGACCAAAGCCTATGATTGAAATCGGAGGAAAGCCCATCCTTTGGCATATCATGAAACATCTCCACCATTACGGCATTAAGGAATTCATCATACTCGGAGGCTACAAACAACAGATTATAAAGGAATATTTTTTCAATTATTTTCTCCACACATCTGACATCACCTTTGACTTTACCGCCTCTGACCAGGTGCAGCTCGTCCACCGCCGCAACGCAGAGAAATGGAAAGTGACAGTGGTAGACACCGGACTTGACACCATGACCGGTGGTCGCATCAAACGAGTGCGCGATTATCTGGACGCAGACAGCCCGTTTCTACTCACCTACGGAGACGGTGTCAGCGATGTCGACATCCTTCGCCTCATAGACTTCCATAAATCCAAGGGACATCTTGCCACACTCACCGGCATACGTCCTGAAGGGCGATTCGGAGTGTTGGATTTCGCAGGCGACTATGTGCAGTCTTTCCGCGAAAAAAGTTCTACAGACACTGGCTGGATCAACGGAGGCTTCTTCATTCTTGAGCCGAAGATTATCGACTACATTGACGGAGACTCAACCATGTTTGAAAAAGAGCCGCTTGAACGCATAGCTGCCGATGGACAGCTTGACTGCTACCGCCATGCTGGTTTCTGGAAGTGCATGGACACTCTCCGCGACAAGGAGGCTCTCGAAAAGATGTGGGCTGAAGACCATGCCCCCTGGAAAGTATGGTGACAGTTTTTGAATATGATTGATACTCGCATGGACCTATTCAACGGTTTCTACCACGGCAAAACAGTTCTCATCACAGGCCACACGGGCTTTAAAGGCTCATGGCTCGCCATTTGGCTCCACAGCCTCGGAGCTAATGTAGTCGGTATCGGACTTGACCCCACTACCGACCGTGATAACTTTGTCCTCACGGGCATAGGCGACCGCATCACAGCCGACATACGCGCCGACATACGTGACGGAGAGCATATGAATCGGATTTTCGCCCAATACCAACCCGAGATTGTGTTCCATCTTGCCGCGCAGCCATTGGTACGCCTTAGTTACGAATGTCCAGTGGATACCTATCAGACCAATGTGATGGGCACTATAAACATACTCGAAGCTATTCGTGCTACTCCATCGGTCAAAGTAGGCGTAATGATCACCACCGACAAGTGCTACGAAAACCGCGAGCAGCTGTGGGGGTATCGTGAAAACGAACCCATGGGCGGATATGACCCCTATTCATCTTCCAAAGGAGCGGCAGAAATAGCCATAACTTCATGGCGCAGAAGCTTCTTCAACCCGGAAAAATTCGATACACACGGCAAAAGTATAGCATCCGTTCGCGCTGGCAACGTCATCGGCGGAGGAGACTGGGCTCTTGACCGCATAGTCCCCGACTGCATACGAGCCCTTGAAGCCGGACGTGACATAGAAATCCGTTCGCCCAAGGCCATACGTCCGTGGCAGCATGTCCTTGAGCCTCTCTCAGGCTACATGTTACTTGCCAAGAAAATGTGGCAACATCCCACCGACTACTGCGAAGGCTGGAATTTCGGACCCGAAGCCGACAGCATATGCACCGTATGGGATGTAGCATCAAAAATCATCTGTAATTACGGCTGCGGTTCTCTTCGCGATATATCCGATCCATCAGCCCTCCACGAAGCCTCTCTGCTCATGCTCGACATCTCTAAAGCACGATACCGCCTCGGCTGGCAACCGCGTTTAGACATCGACGGCACCATTCGTCTCACCGTAGACTGGTACAAAAATTACCAGGCAGAGAATCCACTTGGTCTCGCCCTGTCGCAGATACAACATTACATAGCCACACAATAGCTTATGACGGGAGCGCAATATATCGCAGAGTTCTTGCAGCAACACGGCGTGACCGATGCATTCGGCATCCCTGGTGGATCTATATTAGATTTGCTATATGCTATAGACGATACCGAAGGGATACATCCCCATCTATGCTACCACGAACAGGCTGCCGGTTTCGCTGCTTTGGGATATGCTCAACAATCTCGCAGATTAGGCGTTGCATATGCCACCAAGGGTCCTGGATTCACCAATCTATTGACCCCGATGGCAGATGCATACTTTGACTCAACGCCGATTTTATTCATAACAGCCCATACTGCAGACTACTTACCACAAAATTGCCGGCTGATTACCGACCAGGAGCTTGACACATGTGCTATGGTTGACAGAATTACCAAATATGCCCGCCGTATAGACTCTGTATCAGACCTGAAAACTTGTCTCTCTGAAGCATACGCAACCGCTATCAACGGACGACAGGGACCTGTGTTTCTTGACATCTCTGCTAGAATTTTAAAGGCGGACTTAGATGCGACTCCTGCACCATCTTCATCTGCCGATAACATTGATGCTGGCTCCATAGATCTGCCATCCATTGCTGAGGCAATCCGTAATGCAAAGCGTCCGGTCATAATGGTCGGTGACGGCATAAATCAATCGTCACAGCAATCAGCCCTGCTCAAATTCACAGCCAAGGCAGCGATTCCGGTTCTGTCAAGCCGCTACTGCCACAATCTAATGGGAGATTCTACCCTGTATTTCGGCTACATCGGAAGCCATGGCATCAGATACGCCAACTTCATCCTGTCAAAGAGCGATCTGATTCTTTCGCTCGGCAACCGTCTTAATTTCCCAGCTCAATCCCAAAGCTTCAAAAAAATAACGGATCATGCACGAATAATCAGATGCGATGTGGACCCAGGAGAACTCATGCGCCAGATTCCTGGGACGACATCCATACAAGCCGACCTTAGATCAATTATGCCAATGCTTGCTTCTGCCCACATGGATTATGGCAATCATATCGAGTGGATAGAGGCATGCGGCATCATCAGAGAGCATCTTTTGGAAGCAGACATGGCAGTCCCGGCAAGAGCGATACACGATATTTTAATAGCGATGCCAGATGACATCACCATAGTGGCCGATGTCGGCAATAATGAATTTTGGGTATCACGTGCCTCTGTGTCATCACATTCAGTACGTTCTACGCTCTATTCCAAGTCATTCGGAGCCTTAGGTAACGCCATAGGGAAGGCAATCGGAGCATATTATGCAACAAGACGTCCAATTGTAGTATTTACAGGTGACCAAGGATTACAGCTTAACATCCAAGAGCTACAATACATTTCTCAGCACAGACTTCCTGTGACGATTGTAATCCTCAACAATTATAGCTCGGGCATGATACGAGACCGTGAAATAGCAGCTGGATTCACAAGGTCCCTCCACACCACTTGTTATGACGGTTATTCCACTCCCGATTTCAAAGAGATAGCCCGCGCCTACGACATACAATGGGTTGACCGACTCGTCAGTCTCCATTCTCCTCAGATGTTAGAAATCACAGCAAAATCCGACGAACCGCTATCTCCTTCACTCCCTAAAGGAAATGACTGTCAGGATATGATGCCTCCACTGCCGGAGGAAATATATAACAAACTGAATCTCATCTAACAATGACAAATCACAAAAATAACATAGATGCAGCCAACACCTTTGCTGCCAAGCGTGTACTTGTGACAGGAGCTACCGGATTGATTGGCTACAACCTGATTAATCGCCTGATCGCAGTACCGGACATCGAGATTATCGCAATGGCCCGCTCCGCACAGAGACTTGAGAGCACCTTCGCCGAGATGCCTGTAAAAACCATCGCGCATGACATCACGCAACCATTAGACCCCTCGTTAGGGCATCTGGATTTCATCTTTCACGCCGCGAGTCCCACCTCTGGCATTGCTATCCGCGAAACCCCAGTAGATGTCATCAGTGCGAACTTGTCAGGCGTTACCAACTGCCTTGAGTACATCAGGCATCAACACGATGGCAAAGTCGTCATATTCTCTTCGGTCACAGTCTACGCCAAAAACGGAGACGCACACATTGCCGTAGAGGATCATACCGCAGACGCTGAAAATCTCGGTTCTCCTTCAGCCCCCTACTCAGAATCAAAGAGGATGACAGAAGTGATCGCTCGCGCCTACAACCGACAATATGGCACTGATATAACAATAGCTCGGCTAAGTACGGTTTACGGCTACTCTCCTAATCCTGCTGATTCGGCATTTTTCGAGTTCATATCTAAAGCTATTGCAGGACAAGACATAGCTGTCCACACTCATGGACTGCCTCGAAGGGACAACATATATGTTGATGATGCTATCAATGCACTCCTATTGCTCTGTGCCATGCCTTCCACCCTTAGCATCTACAACATTTCATCGAACGGAGATTTACATAATTACGCCTCCATCGATGAGATTGCTGAAATAATAGCACTAGAAGCCACCTCTATGCATGACCAACCAATCCGGGTCATCTACGAGACTCGCCAGGACAGACCTGAAGGCATACGCCTCGCAAATGCCCGGCTCAAGACCCATGGATGGGAGATATCCACCTCTTTGAAAGACGGTATCCGCCGTACAATCAAAAAATACATGGATGTAAAGAACCTACTCTAAAACCGCCACACCTAATGAAACATATAGAAATACTTGACTGCACCCTACGTGACGGAGGCTATGTTAATAACTGGAATTTTGGGATAGAGCCATCACAGGAAATTGTAAATGCCGTATGCAGTGCCGGAGCTGACTATGCCGAACTCGGATTCATCAGACTCGGCGAGTACGAACACGGCAAGATGCAGTTTACCGACATGTCGCAGGTAGCGGGACTGTTCAGACCATCGACCCACAAACTTGCTATCATGGTGGAGCTTGGATATGGCTATCCTGCAGAAGCTTTTCCCGTGCGTTCGGATGATACTGCAGACCTCATCCGTGTCACCATCTGGAAGCGCATGATGTCACAAGGAGTAGACTATTGCATGCAGCTACGGAATAAGGGATACGAGGTGGGAGTACAGGCTACACGTACCGACCAATATTCTCCAGATGAGTTTGCCGAATTTGTCAGGCTCTACAATCAAGTAGAGCCGAAGGCATTCTATATTGTAGATACATTCGGCTTGATGGACAAGAATATGCTATTGTCATATGCGAAGATAGCCGATGACAATCTCACCAGCGAAGCCAGAATAGGTTATCATGCCCATAACAACATGCAACAGGCAGTTTGCAATGCCGTTGCATTTGCCGAACATAACTGGAATCACGATCTGATCATCGATACTTCCGTCATGGGCATAGGCAGGGGGGCGGGAAACCTGCCTGAGGAGGTTTTCTTTAAATATCTCAACGAAAAGCAAAATGGAGCATACTATATCACACCATTATATGATGTTGCAGAACGCCACTTGCAACCAATATACGAGCGCACGCCGTGGGGATATTCGGTTCCTTACCTGCTCTCTGCCGCCAATGGCTGCAACCCCACATATGTTGACCTGTTTAAACTCAGAGGCTTGACATACATTCAGATGTTAGAAGTATTCAAGGAAATGCGTCGTCAAGGTTTAGGCATAAGGTATGACGAACAAGCCGCTGCTGACATAATCGCATCCGTAATCGGGACAACCTCTTGAGGACCTTCATAGACTCGTTCTAATATTATCTTTGTATCCATCAGCAATCCTCTTACAATCAGTTTTTAATAAGCTATCAACATGTCAATGCTCATCTGATCAAAATCAAACGATCGATTGCTTATAGATCAGCCGCATTCATTGAAAAAAATTCCGGTTTGCCCCGTATCAATAATTATACAGTAGGACATATTCGTTTCTGTGGCGAACTGGCATACTATATGGCTCAGGTAAACATGGAGAGGACTGCACTTGTTCTTCCGAACCATATCTTATAACCTTCGGAGACCACATACTTGCCAATCGCACAAATTTTGAAACCCATGATGGCGGAAGATTCGTAGTCAGAGATTTGCTACCGCCCTACGCCGGCATCGCGCAACCTATCACGGTAGGGAGCAATGTGTACTTCGGGGCGCATTCCATCGTACTTCCCAGTGTCACTATAGGTGATAATGTCATCATAGGAGCAGGCTCGATTGTATCCAAAGACATACCATCAAATTCCGTGGCTGTAGGCGTACCAGCCAGAGTAATAAAATCAATCGATGAATACTATCAGGGCATGCAGAGTAAATTGGTGGACCCGCAAAAGGAATTGAAGGATTCTGACGAAAAACATGATTTCCTACTCAAACAATTTGCTATGTATTCATCTAATAATCAAGTAATTACCCCCTCCCAGATTTAATGTAATGCCGTGCCTCTGGTCGGCTTAAATCTTAAATTATAAAGACAGCTATAAGTGTGGGGCGAGCCAGGAGGCGAGGACGACGGCGTTGTTGTGGGCGGTGTCGCGGGAGGCGTAGAGGAGGACTATGTCGGGATGGGACTTTAGGGTGGCGGCGAGATGAGCGGCGGCTGGGTTGGTGTCAAGTTCTGCTTCGTAGCGGCTCTTGAATTCGTCCCAGCGCGTGTCGGGGTCGGCGTGGTACCACTCACGCAGGTCGGTCGAAGGCGCTATGTCTTTGGTCCACAGGTCATAATGGAATTTTTCCTTTGATTCGCCGCGCGGCCACAGACGGTCCACGAATACTCGGTATCCGCCGGTCGTGCCTGCCGGGTCTTCATAGACACGTTCTAATCTTATATTTGCCATAATCGTAGTTTATTACACAGAGGGCGTTGCAGAACTGCATTGAAACGCGCTCATGCGGTCGCTACATGTAGCGACCCTACAATTTTGACGACGTTTGTTGCATAATTCCTGAGTTCTGCAACCCATCCATTCGAAGTTGATTCATTTATCCAAACGGTTTGGCGATGACTAAAGTTTAATAGCGGATTTTTCTTATCTTTGCAAGTATCATGAAAACTTCTGCTCTCACAGGTCTGCGCGACCATTATGACTATCTGATTGTCGGCTCCGGGCTTTTCGGGGCTACTGTAGCTCGCCGTGCCACCGATGCCGGCAAGCGTTGCTTAGTGATCGAGAAACGCCCCCACATCGGAGGCAATATATATTGCGAAAATGTCAGCGGCATCAACGTACATCGCTACGGGGCACACATCTTCCATACATCTGACCGGGAGGTATGGGACTTTGTCAACCGCTATGTAGAGTTTAACCGCTACACCAACTGTCCTGTGGCTTCTGCTCCAGACGGTCGTCTATACAATCTGCCCTTCAACATGAACACATTCTACCAGATGTGGGGAGTAAAAACGCCAGCCGAAGCAGCCGCCAAGCTTGACGAGCAACGGCGCGAAGCTGTCAAGGCAATGGAAGCTGCCGGAGTCACAGAGCCACGCAACCTTGAGGAACAGGCATTAGTGCTGATCGGACGCGACATCTACGAGCAGCTCATCAAGGGCTATACCGAAAAGCAGTGGGGACGACCGTGTAGCGAGCTGCCAGCGTTCATCATCCGCCGTCTTCCAGTCAGGATGGTATTTGACAACAACTATTTCAACGACACCTACCAGGGCATCCCCGTCGGCGGTTACAATCCGCTGATAGAAGCACTGTTAGAAGGCAGTGATGTGCTTACCGACACCGATTTCTTCGCCGACCGCACACGTTGGGAATCCATCGCCGACAAAATCGTCTTCACCGGCTGCATCGACGAGTATTTCGGCTACCGTTACGGTCACCTCGACTACCGCACGGTGCGCTTTGACACTGAGACGCTTGACACCCCCAACTATCAGGGCAACGCCGTCATCAACTACACTTCCGCCGACATCCCCTTCACGCGCATCATCGAGCACAAGCACTTCGAATCGTTCGGACAGGATGTCTACGCCAACCCTCACACCGTCATCTCACGCGAATACTCCGCCGAGTGGCACGAAGGCGCCGAGCCGTTCTACCCCGTCAACGACTCGCGCAACACTGACCTCTACAACCGTTACAAAGCTCTTGCCGATGCTACACCAGGAGTAATCTTCGGAGGGCGCCTTGCTGAATACCGCTACTACGATATGGCTCCCACCATATCCCGCGCCCTCTCCCTCCCTCTCTGAAACCCCCATATGTCATCACACCTGTAGGGACATGCCGCGGCATGTCCGCCGACACGACATGCACATTCCTTCTGCCGGGATGCGGACATGCCACGGCATGTCCCTACATAATTGACAGAATATTTGTTAAATTTAAACGCCAATAAAATACAATAATTTACATATTTTAAACATCAAATTAACGGGTAAGATTTTGACATTTTATTTAACCGATATTAACCCCACAAATTAATCCACTGATAATCAAGGTCTACAGGTCTACTGTTGCACAAACGCAACTTACGATGTGCAGTCAGATAAAGGCTACAATTTGCGCAAAAACCTATGCTTCACTACCTTTGTAGCGTTGAACACGTCAAGTGTGAAAATATCTAAACACATTCTCCTCAATTCTCTAAACATCTCCTCTTGCTTAACATCTTACCCATGCAAAAAATCAGCATCCGAAAATTTCTTCTGATAGCAGCTGCGTCCTTTGCCTATGTAGGACTCGCAGCACAAACCTACCACGTACCCGCAAACCACGAATCCCAGCACCGCAACCTTCTTGCAAGCCAGACTCCGCTGATGGAGCACATGAAGCTTGAAAACACCCAGAAGTTCATACAAGACATCGAAAACCGCGAAGCTCTTGACGACAACGACCTCTTCACCGCATTTTGGGACAACCAATCAGTCAACCCCTACGGAAGCAAAGTCGCCATCCCCGACCACAAGGACATCAACGTCAGCGCATATGTAGCCCCAATCGCCAGCAATACCGTCTCCAGCGAATTTGGTTACCGTCCGCGCTTCGGTCGCATGCACAAGGGCATCGATCTCAAACTCAACATCGGCGACTCGATCCGCTCAGCCTTTGACGGCGTGGTCCGCATAGCCCGTTACAACCCAGGAGGTTACGGTTACTATGTAGTAGTACGCCACTACAACGGACTTGAGACAGTCTACGGCCACATGTCGAAATACCTCGTACATCCCGGACAGCACGTCAAAGCCGGACAGCTTATAGGCAAGGGAGGCAACACAGGCCGCAGCACAGGTCCGCACCTCCATTTCGAGACCCGCTACATGGGCATAGCCATCAACCCGCGTGCCATCATCGACTTTGAGAATTACACCACTCACCGCGACGTATTTGCCTTTGACCGCAAGACATGCGAGAAAGCCGTCAATTATGCTCCCCGCTATGCCAAGCACAAAGCCAAATACGCGTCAAAATCCAAGTCAGGCAAAAAGAAAAAAGCCACACGCCGCAAAGCGCGCCGCCGCTGAGCATCTGCCACCTGACGATATAGACATCAAGAGTGCCGCATAAAATTTGTGTGGCACTCTGTTTTTTTCGTATCTTTGTAATTGTGGAAACCAATCAACGACTGACCAACCCCTACAAACAGGGAGCCGACAACGGCTTTGTGCTCGGAGCTTACCTGAGCGCCCTGTTTTTCACGACCGCTTTCGCTCTCGAAGTGCCGCTCCTCGGCATCCTGTCCACATGCATGATTGTCGCCATACCGGTCATAATATTCATGATGCTCCGCCGCACATGGATACGTGACCGCGGCATGTCGCTGTTCTCGAGCCTGTGGATGCAGGGCATCATGGCGTTTGCCTGCGGAGGCATCATCTCCGGACTCGTGGCTTACGTCTATATCCGCTGGATTGAGCCTGAATGGCTCACCATGCAGGTCAAGAACATGATAGCCCTCTACCAATCGGTCGAAAACGGCGAACAGGTGGCAGACATCCTCCAGACCATACTCAAGCAGGGGCTTCTGCCCACACCCATACAGATGGTAATCCAGATGCTGTGGTTTGAAATATTTGCCGGATCAGTGGTATCTCTTATTGCCACTCTGATTGTACGCGCCATCAAGCCGCGGCAGTCCTCTGAAAACCGATAGACCATACCCTACATGTCACAGACAGCAACAGACACGCCTGACATCTCCGTTGTCATCCCCCTCTACAACGAAGCCGAATCGCTTCCCGAACTGGAAGCATGGATAGCACGTGTGATGGCTGACAACCATTTCACATACGAAATACTCTTCATCAACGACGGCTCAACTGACAACTCATGGGAAGTTATAGAGAATCTCAGCAAGACCAACCCTTGCGTACACGGAGTGTCGTTTCGCCGCAACTACGGCAAGTCGCCGGCTCTCAACACCGGTTTTGTCCGCGCCCGAGGCTCAGTGGTCATCACCATGGACGCCGACCTGCAGGACTCCCCTGACGAGATACCCGAACTATACCGCATGATCACCGAGGAGGGCTACGACCTCGTCAGCGGCTGGAAGCAGAAACGCTACGACCCCCTCTCCAAGACCATCCCGACAAAGCTCTTCAATGCCACCGCCCGCCGTGTCAGCGGCATCAAAAACCTCCATGACTTCAACTGCGGGCTCAAAGCCTACCGCAACAAAGTGGTCAAGCATATCGAAGTCTACGGCGACATGCACCGCTATGTGCCATATCTGGCGAAAAACGCCGGGTTCACACGCATAGGCGAAAAGGTGGTTCACCACCAGGCTCGTAAATACGGGTCAAGCAAATTCGGTCTTGACCGCTTCGTCAACGGATACCTCGATTTGGCAACCCTCTGGTTCACAGGCAAGTTCGGAGCCAAGCCGATGCACTTCTTCGGGCTGCTCGGTTCGCTGATGTTTTTCATAGGACTCGTCGCAGTCATAGCCGTAGGTGCCATCAAACTCTACAACATGTACCACGGCAACCACTATTCGCTCGTGACCGACTCACCTTATTTCTACATCTCCCTGACCACCATGATACTCGGCACACAGCTGTTTCTCGCCGGATTCGTGGGCGAGCTGGTGGTGCGCAATTCTCCACGGCGCAACGAATACGAGATCGACCAGGAATTTTGAAACCAATCATCAATCACACCCCCATATATACCTTACACACTATGAAATTTGCAGAGAAATGTGACCGCATCTTCGCCGATACCACATCACGATACCATATCACCGACGATGTAGATGCCAGTTTCGAGAATCCTTTTGAAGCCGGCACCATCGAGCATACCCTCGCAGAGAAAAACTGGATAGACGCCGTGCAGTGGCATCTTGAAGACATCATCCGCGACCCCGACATCGACCCCGTGGCTGCGCTGGCTCTGAAACGCCGCATCGACCGTTCCAACCAGGACCGCACCGACATGGTAGAGGAAATCGATACATTCTTCCGCACCAAATATGCCGATGTAAAGCCCAGCGCAGATGCCACCATCAATACCGAGAGTCCTGCATGGGCACTCGACCGCCTGAGCATCCTCGCCCTTAAGATCTACCACATGGAGTGCGAAGTCAACCGCACAGATGCTACCGCGGAGCATGTGGCTAAATGCCGCGCCAAGCTCAATGTGCTCCTCGAGCAGCGCGTGGACCTCACCCAGGCAATCGATGCTCTGCTTGACGACATCGCTGCCGGACGCAAGTACATGAAAGTCTACCGCCAGATGAAGATGTACAACGACACCGACACCAACCCCGTCCTCTACCAGAAGAAATAACACCACCCTCCTCACTCTGTTGATTCATAATTGAATCAACATGTCTGCAAACCATCAATTTACAGCAACCATTACGACATGCACATCATCATATCCCGCTTTTCAGCCATCGGCGACGTGGCGATGACCATCCCGGTCATCTACGGACTGGCTACAGCCAATCCCCGCCACCGCTTCACTATGCTGACCAAGCGGGGTATGGCGCGCATATTCGTCAACCCTCCGCGCAATCTGGAGGTCATAGGTCTTGACTTCAAAGGAAATCCTCTAAGCGACTGGCGCACCCTTGCCAAGGCGGTTGACTCCGTCAAGAACAAAGGACGCGGCAAACGCTATTTTGTGGATCTCCACGATGTGTTGCGCTCACGACTGCTGTCATGGGTGTGCCGCACACGAGGCTTCAAGACACTGCGCTTTGATAAAGCACGACGAGCCAAGCACGATGTCATAAGCCACAAACCGGGAGCTGCCGTATCGTCAAATTTCGTCCGCTATGCAGCTCCTTTCGCCAAAATCCCCGGGCTGAAACCGGCAGTAACATTCCGGTCGGTATTTCCCGGCGGAAAGGGAGACAAGAAACTGTTTGAATCCGTGACCGGCACACGCCGCGATGGCGAACGGTGGATAGGTATAGCCCCGTTTGCCGCCCATGAGGGCAAAATATATCCCCCCGAACTGATGAAGCAAGTCATAGACGAACTTGCCTGGAAGGGCAGCATACGCATATTCCTCTTCGGCGGAGGGAAAAAAGAAAAAGAGATTCTTGATAGCTGGGCTGCCGGCTATGACAATGTCACATCGCTTGCCGGAAGCGGGCTGAGCCTTGAAGCCGAACTGTCACTGATGAGCCATCTTGACATCATGCTCACCATGGACTCAGCCAACATGCACTTCGCATCGCTCGTCGGCACTCCCTCGCTCAGCATATGGGGGGCGACATCGCCTGCGACAGGTTTCGCCCCCTACAGCGCACCTGACGCTCCGCGCCCCAACGAATATATACAGATTGAAGATCTGCCCTGCCGACCTTGCTCGGTATTCGGCAACAAGCCTTGCCGCATAGGTGGCTATCCCTGCCTCCACCGCATCGCTCCCGCTCAAGTAGCAGAACGCATAATTACATCCCTGTAGGGGCATAAAAGACGCGCCATACATCCGCGTTATCACTATTAAAAAATTGCAGAAGCCCTAACGCAGACGCATAGCGCGTCAAGAATGCCTTTGTGTCTATCAGTCGTTGATATGGATGAGCATGATCTTACCCTGCTCTAATGCCTTGACAGCATGTAGAGTGTTAGGAGGCATGACCACAGCATCGTTTTTTTTCAGATAATGAAGATTGTCCTCGATACTGAACTCGAAAGCCCCTTCTACTACCTGCACCATCACTGCAAACGGCACAGAATGCACATCAATCTTGACATCCTTGTCAAAGGCGAGCATGCTTACACCTCCGCCCTTGGCAGAAATCAAGTCCTTACGTACCACATGCCCGGTCTCATACTCGATCTGTGATCCGAGACGGAACGGATGACGTTCCATTACATTTGATTCCATAGTCTACTTAAATTTCAGGTTATACATCAAGGATAAAACAACCTGCCACGCATAACAGTTCACCCCAGCCATATAGTGACAGACTCGCCATCAATTGTAGGGACATGCCACGGCATGTCAGCTTTCAGCAGCACTCGCAAATGCAATGCCTGATGGGCGGACATGCCACGGCATGTCGTCCCTACACTGTCTGCTTAACGTGGAAATCACCTGGAAGTAGGGACGCGGCGTGCCGTGTCATCGTACCAGGAGATGTGTAGTGCGTTTGACGACGCGGCACGCCGTGTCCCTACAAGAAGGTAAAACATTAAGGTCACGACCCTGCTGATGTATAAATTGACTGTTTTGCAAACTCTCGCTTTCCCTTCATTTGCAATCGCAATGACTGATGTTTTCGCATGGTGTGAGGGGAAAAGGATGGTAGATTTGCGGGAAAAAAGAGGTTATGGAAGCTAACAATATCAGGACAAGCGGGCGGCGCAAGTCTGCCAAATGGGATATGCCCGTGTCACGCAAATTTTACCAGCGACTTATGGAGCAGGTGGAATCCGTCTGCCGATGCAGTCCGTCGCTTGACGTAGCGAGAATGAAAATGATCATCACAGTGTATGCACAGGGAGCCATCTATACCCACCGTGTCAGCGAGATGGAGGCTGTGATAATCAAGCTGCTCAGCCCTCTGATAAATCAAGCACTGGAACGCTCAAAACGGGCACGTATCATCGGAAACATACGCCGATTGAAACGCCAGATTGCTCAGGATGCAGCAGCGAGAGAGGAAACCGCACCAGAACCCACCGCCACTGACACACCTACTGACACGCCCTCGCGCCGTGAGGCAGCCAAAGAACGCCGCCACATCAAGCACCTCAAACGTATCGCTCGCCGCCAACGTGACGCTGCGGGGACATGCCACGACACAATGGAGGGTGTAGCCTCGCCTGAGAAGCGGACATGCCATGGCATGTCCCTACAAACCGAAAAAGGAGGCGGCATCAGTGGGTGATGCGCCTCCTTTATAGGGGGGTTGACTTGACAGGGTATCAGTCTTCTTTCATGTTGTGGAAGACGTTCTGGACATCCTCATCCTCTTCGAGTTTCTCGAGGAGCTTGTCGAGGGTGGCGCGCTGTTCCTCGGTAACCTCTTTGAGGTCGTTGGGGATGCGCTCGAACTCTGCGCTGACGATTTCGAAGCCGTTGTCCTCAAGGTACTTCTGGATGTTGGCAAACTCCTCAAAGGCACCATAGAGCACGATTTCGTCCTCATCGTTTTCAAGTTCATCCACGCCGTAGTCGATGAGTTCCAGCTCGAGATCCTCAAGGCTTACGCCGTCTTTGGGCTTGATTTTGAATACGCTCTTGTGGTCAAACAGGAAAGTCAGAGAGCCCTGTGTGCCGAGCGAGCCGCCGTGCTTATTGAAATAAGAACGTACGTTTGCCACGGTGCGGGTATTGTTGTCGGTGGCAGCTTCCACGAAGATGGCGATGCCGAAGGGTCCGTATCCTTCGTAGGTGATTTCCTTGTAGTCGCTGGCATCCTTGTCGGTAGCCTTCTTGATGGCACGTTCTACGGTGTCCTTAGGCATGTTGGCAGCCTTGGCGTTGTGCATCAGCACACGCAGGCGGGGATTGGTGTCAGGATCGGGACCACCAGCCTTGGCGGCGATGGTGATTTCCTTGCCGATGCGGGTAAATGTTCGGGACATGTTACCCCAGCGTTTCAGTTTTCGCGCTTTGCGGTATTCAAAAGCTCTTCCCATAGTGGTGAGTTAGTCTGAGTTATGTTTATAGTTGTGTGTTTGTTGCGTTCGGTTGTTATCGGAGGGTTGCGCCGAGGCGTTTGCCGAGATTGGCAGTCACCTTGTTCATCACAGCCTCGATCTGCTTGTCCTGAAGGGTGTTTTCGGCATCCTGGAGGGTGAGGGAGATGGCATACGACTTCTTGCCCTCGGGGAGGTTCTTGCCCTCGTACACGTCAAAGAGGCTTACATCATGCAGCAGACGCTTCTCGCTGTCACGCACCACCTGCGCTATCTGCTCCATGGTCACGCCCTTGTCGACGAGCAGAGCGAGGTCACGCTTGACAGGATGAGTCTTGGCGATGTTGGCAGCCGTCACATTGCGCTTGAGTGCCATAGTTGTCAGAGCCTCCCAGTCAAGTTCGGCATAGCATACCGGCTGTTTGATATCCATCATGTGGAGCTGGCTCTTGGCGACGATGCCGAGTGTGGCAAGATGCTTGCCGTTGCGGCTGCTTACTGTCATGCAGGCAGCCATGAGCGGATGCTTAGCCACTTCCCATTTCAGTTCACGCATGGAGATGCCGAGCACATCGATGACATCCTCGACATATGCCTTTAGGTCATAGAAAGTCGACTCGGCAGAGGGGCGCACCCAGTTGCCGGGTGCGATGTTGCCGGTAATCCACATGCCTAATTTCGCCTTCTGGCTGTATGGAGCCAGGGGGCGTTCGGCAGTAGACTCAGCCTCTGGATTGAGCGAATAGACATTACCGCTCTCTACGAGCATCAGCGACTCCTCGCGGCGGTTGACATTGCGCGCTATCGACTCCAAGCCGCCGTAGAGCAGCGTCTGGCGCATCACGCTGAGGTCTGTGCTGAGCGGATTGAGCAGCGAAACGCAGTGGGCTAGCGGGAAAGCCTCATTGTCGGCGTAGTAACGCTCCGAGGTAAGCGAATTGCACATGATCTCGTTGAAACCCTTGGCTGCAAGCATGCCGACAATCTCGGCAGTGAGATGAGCCCGCTTATCGGTAGGGGTCATGTATTGCAGACATGAGTGCACCTCATCGCCGGGCAACACATTATTATATCCGTAGATGCGGAGTATATCTTCCACCACATCACAAGGACGTGTCACATCCACACGGTAGGTAGGAATCAACAGATCCACAGCACCGTCAGTGCGTCCAGCAATCTCCATCTCAAGCGACGTGGCTATTGAATCAACCTTATCAGCGTCGATATGAGTGCCGACGAGACGGTCAAGATAGCTGTATTCAAGATGTACCTTGGCGCGCTCCACCTCCCGAGGGTAGATGTCAACCGGTTCGCCGACAATCTCTCCTCCGGCTACCTCCTTGATCAGGATGGCTGCTAGGAGCAGATTGTACATGGTGCCGTTGGGGTCGACTCCACGCTCGAATCTGAACGAAGCATCAGTGTTGAGACCCTGCCGGCGGGCAGTCTTGCGCACCGAAGTGGGATGGAAACATGCACTCTCTATAAAGACATTGTGCGAAGCCTCTGTCACACCCGAGTCCAGACCGCCGAACACGCCGGCGATGCAGAGCGGACGCTCGGTGTCGCATATCATCAGGTCTCGACTGTCAAGCTTACGCTCCACGCCGTCAAGGGTGACAAATGTCTCTCCTTCGCGGGCTGTCTTGACGATGATTTCGGCGCCGGCGATGCGGTCGGCATCAAAGCTGTGGAGCGGCTGACCGAAACCGTGGAGGATATAGTTGGTCACGTCCACGATATTGTTGATAGGCCGCTGACCTATTGCTGTCAGACGTTGCTGAAGCCACTCTGGGCTCTCCTTTACAGTGACATTGCGGATGGTCAGACCGCTGTAGCGGATACAAGCCTCGGTATCCTCAACCTTGACACGGATGGCATCCCCGTCAGGATTGTCGACCTTGAAGCCGTCGACAGCAGGACGAATCAGAGCTGCACCCTCGCGGTGGCAGGCATCCCATGCGGCAAGATCACGCGCCACGCCGTAGTGGCTGGCGGCATCGATGCGGTTAGGGGTCAGGTCCACCTCTATCACATAGTCAGAGGTGAGGTTATAGTAGTCGGCAGCAGGGGTTCCGGGCTTCACATCGTCAGTGATGACGATGATGCCGTCATGGCTCTTGCCCACGCCGATTTCGTCCTCGGCGCAGATCATGCCGAATGATTCTATACCGCGTATTTTTGATTTCTTGATTTTGAATTCCTGGTCTCCGTCATAGAGAGTGGTGCCTACGGTAGCCACCACGACAGTCTGTCCGGCAGCCACATTGGGCGCGCCGCAGACAATCTGAGTGGGCTGACCGTCACCGAGATCCACCGTGGTGATGTGCAGATGGTCACTGTCAGGATGCTCCACACAGGTGAGCACCTTGCCGATGACGATGCCCTTGAGACCACCGCGGATTGACTCCACCTCCTCTATGCCGCCAGTCTCCAGACCGATGGATGTGAGGGCTTCGGCAATCTTCTCAGCGTCAAGGTCTATGTCGATATACTGACGCAGCCAGTTGAGTGATATGTTCATATTGGGGATATTGTCGTGACGGTGGGTAATCAGTTGATGATGTCAAATCCGGTGTATTTGCGGAGCACTTCGGGGACTACGATGCCCTCGGGGGTCTGGTTGTTCTCCAGAAGGGCAGCCACGATGCGCGGCAGAGCCAGGGCAGAGCCGTTGAGCGTGTGTACCAGGGCAGTCTTCTTGTCGGCTGTGCGGTAGCGGCACTTGAGGCGGTTAGCCTGGTAGGTCTCGAAGTTTGACACAGACGACACCTCAAGCCAGCGCTTCTGGGCAGCCGAGAATACCTCAAAGTCAAATGTTATGGCTGATGTGAAGCTCATGTCGCCGCCACAGAGTCGGAGTATATGCCAGGGCAGACCGAGTTTGTCGAGCAGACCCTGCACGTGGGCTTTCATCTCCTCGAGAGCAGCATAGGAATTTTCGGGCTTCTCGATGCGCACGATTTCCACCTTGTCAAACTGATGCAGACGGTTAAGGCCGCGCACATCCTTGCCGTAGCTGCCGGCTTCGCGACGGAAGCATGCCGAGTAGGCGCAATTCTTGACAGGGAGCTGATCGTCAGTCAGGATGACATCGCGGTAGAGGTTGGTGACAGGAACCTCGGCGGTGGGGATGAGATAGAGGTTGTCCTCGTTGATGTAGTACATCTGACCCTCCTTGTCGGGGAGCTGGCCTGTGCCGTAGCCCGATGCCTCGTTGACCACATAGGGAGGCTGTATCTCCAGGTAGCCAGCGTTGCCAGCCTCGTCAAGGAAGAACTGGATGAGGGCGCGTTGCAGACGTGCACCCTTGCCCACATACACAGGGAAACCCGCTCCGGTGATTTTCACACCGAGGTCGAAGTTGATCAGATTGTATTTCTTGGCAAGGTCCCAGTGGGGCAGCGCATCCTCGGGAAGGTCGGGCATCGGACCGCCTGTCTTCTCCACCACATTGTCGGCAGCCGTTTTACCTTCAGGTACCGCTGCGCATGGTATGTTGGGGATGGTCAGCAGGATGTCGCGGATGCTTCCCTCGACCTCTGACAGCTCGGCGGCTTCAGCAGCCTGCGATGCTTTAAGTTCTGCCACGAGAGCCTTGGCTTTGTCAGCCTCGTCCTTCTTGCCCTCTTTCATGAGAGCACCGATAGCGGCAGCGTGCTTCTTCAGTTCGCCTGCCATATTGTCGCTGTTGAGCTGGAGAGCGCGGCGGCGGTCATCCAGAGCGATTATTTCGTTGATTTTTTCCTGAGCGTCAAAGCCCTTTACTGCCAGTCGCTCGACTATCAGCGCGGGGTCTGCTTTAATCTGCTGTAGAGTAAGCATATATTTTGTTTTTGATATTATTTCGTGAATTTTTCAGGAATCAGGCGAGGAGTTCGCGCACTTTGGCAGAGATGACTTTGCCATCGGCACGTCCGGCGAGAGCCTTTGAAGCCACGCCCATGACCTTGCCCATCTCCTTGGCAGATGTAGCGCCTACCTGAGCGATGATTTCGCGAAGCTTGGCGGTAAGCTCTTCATCGGAGAGCGGCTGGGGGAGGTATTCCTCGATGACGGCAGCCTCGGCAAGCTCGTTGTCAGCGAGATCCTGACGGTTTTGCTCGGCGTAGATCACGGCTGTCTCCCTGCGCTGCTTCGACATCTTGGCAAGTATTTTCAGAGCGGCATCGTCACTGAGAGTGCCGTCGCCGCCTTTGGCTGTCTTGGCTTCAAGAAATTCTTTTTTGATGCCGCGGAGAGTCTCTAGACGCACCTTCTCCTTGGCGAGCATTGCCGACTTGATGTCGGCACTGATTGTGTCAAATAGGTCCATAAGGCTATTTCTTCGTTATATCGTTTCGTGTAATGTAATGCTGATGCACTTGTGCAGGGCGGACATGCCACGGCATGTCCCTACAGGTATGCTAAAGCATTTCCTTGTAGGTCTTTGGAAGTGCAAATTTAGCGAATTTTTCAGAATTTAATATTATAATGTATAGATACAATCGTGGCATACGGTATTTTTTGTTTTACAAAATTTTAATATCTTTGCCATTAATTTGGAAAATGCGCGTTAACCTATTCTCTCCGTCATCCGAACCAAGGTGACGAGGGTTTCAACCAGGCTATGCAATATCATGATAATTAGAAACATACGATTTTTCAGAGACTGTATGGATTGGCACACTCTGTCATGGCACTGCTGTATATGGACTTCTATCTGCACCATAGCATTCGGCAGCACTGGATGTGTCCGCGACAATGAGGATTATCCACAGGAGACTATGGCGGCTTTCGAGCGCATCGACTCCATCATGTCAATCCATGACCACATCATAGCCGACAAAGAGCAGCAGCTCAACCAGATGCGCATGCTCCAGCATGAGCTGGACGACCGAGGGCGCGTGGGTCTGTACCACCGCCTGTTTGAGGCATATTACTCCTATGACTTCGACTCGGCAGCCCATTACGCGCGCCTCAAATACGACGCCGCACTGAAAATCCGAGACACCCACACGATGGCTCAGGCAAAGGTCAACATCGCCAAGACAGAGCTTGCTTCAGGAAATGAGATCATAGCCATGGACACGCTCAAGTCCCTTGCCATGACCGACACCGCGAGATATGCCGACATAAGGAAAGGCTACTACGATGCCATAGCCAACCACCAGTTTGCCAAAGGCAACCGGGCCGACAAGGAATTTCAGTGGCTCATCGATAACGCAAAGCCAGGGAGCAAAGGACTCGCCTACAACAAAGTAGCATATCTCAGAAGCCAAGGACGTCACAAGGAAGCATTAGAAGTGATCACCGCAAACCGCGAGAGACTTACACGTGACATACACGGGATAGCCATGGCTGACTTCGTGACTGCGCAGATCTATCTGTCGCTGGGTGACACAGTCGGCGCAACGCAGCTGCTTGCCAACAGCTCCATCCATGACCTGATGTCGCCGGTGCGCGACTACACTTCGCTCTACCAGCTCGCCACCATCCTCTTCGGCAACGGAGATGTGGACCGCGCCTACCGCTACCTGACCTTCGCCACCAAGGACCACTACGCATCGAAAGTCAACAACAACCTCCTCGCTATCAACAACATGATGCCTGTCATCATATCAGCCCATGACAAACGCAACTATGAGCGCACACGTCTCCAGACTGCCATGACCATAGGCATCGCCATTCTTGCGATAGCTCTGCTGATAGTGCTGTGGTTTCTGTACCAGCAGCTACGCCGAGCCTCCAGGGCAAACCGCGCCAAGTCACTTCTCAACGAGCGTCTCGTCATCGCATCCAAGCGTCTGAAGTCACTTAACCACACCCTCACACAGAGCAACACCACCAAAGACGCTTACATACTCCAGTATCTCAACCTGTGCTCATATTATATCGACAGCCTTGACCGTTACCGCAACAACCTGCGTTCGATAGCGCGAACTAAAGGTGTCCAGCAGATGCTCGACCACCTCAACTCGTCAAATCTCCACGACCGCGAACTTAAAGAATTTTATCACAACTTCGACACCACTTTTCTTAGGCTGTTTCCAGATTTCGTAGAGCGCTTCAACGATCTCCTCGAGCCTGACAAACGGCTCGTGATGCCCGCTCCAGACACCCTCAGCACCGAGATGCGAGTGTTTGCCCTGATGCGACTCGGCATCACCGAGTCAGACCGCATCGCCACATTCCTCCGCCGCAGCACTTCGACCATATACAACTACCGCGTCAAAATGCGCAATGCAGCCATGGGAGACCGCGACAGTTTTGAGGAAAAAGTGATGAAAATCGGGCAATAAATCCGCTCTAAACGACAATTAACCACTACTATTTAGAGACCTCATCACACGACTAAATACTTGATTACCAAATAAAAGGCATTTTAACAATACTACTATTTGGCTACAATTGATTGACAAACGCCCGGAGCTGTCGTAATTTTGCATCACCTCCTTGAGAGCAAGGGTGGCACAAGCAAGAACTTACGATATAGAAAATGCTCTGATAAATTATTCTCTCTCGCTTTGACTCCTACAATCATGGGGTGGTTTCCAATATGATATTCCCGATTTAGGAAGCAATGACACAAAGGAATTATTAGATTATTTTGTCCTACGCATATATATTTCTACAAATTAAGAACTCTGATTTAGAACATCACCTGAGAGTGGAAACGACGATAGCCGACTGTGAAGCCGGCTATCTTTTTTTGCACACTGGGGACAAGCTACAGCAAGCTGCCTCCACGAGGGCAAAACGACTATCTACTGTTATTTTTTCGGCTGCTGGGCGGCATATTGGGCAGGTGTGATGCCGAAGATGCGGTTGAAGTGCTGGTAGTAGGTGCTACGGCTGTTGAACCCCGAGGCATAGCCTATGGCTTCGATGGTCCAGTCGGGGTGCTGACGTATCAATTCTACCGAATGTTCGACCTTCAGTCGGTTGACGTATTCGGATACTGAGCAACGGGCGTATTGCTGAATCAACTGTGACACAGCGGCTTTGGGCAACGAGCATCTGTCAGCAATCATGTCACGGTTACATCCCTGTTCAAGAAAAAGGAGTTGCTGGATTATGCGGCTTTCCATGTCCATAAATTTCTCTTTATCAGAAGACTTGCCATCTGGTTCAGCCTCGTTGCCACGCATGATAGACCGCTGTGCCATAAGTTCGTCAATCTGCCGTGCTGCCAGACGGTTACGTTTCAATACCATGCGGTAGTGCCACCAAAGAGCGGCAAGAGCAACCGACACCACCGCAACGATACCTATCGACACAACAAGCCACGTCAGGCGGCGAGCCGACTCTTCGCGTGACTGCGACAATGCCAGCTCTTTCTCTTCAACCTCAAACATCGTGGCGAGTTCCTGGGCATGACTCTGATTCTCGCGCCTGATGAGACTGTCCTTGACAGCTACCGCCCGCTCCATCAGCGAAAATCCACGCATGGCATCCCCAAGACCGGCATATGCCTTGGCATTGCTGTAAAGAAGGCTATAGTAGTCGTCGTTAATCGTGTCAGCCTGCTGCAACATCCCGTAAAGAGGATGTGTAAACTCCAAGACCTTGCCATATTGACGTGACTCAAGGAGATAGTCAACTATATATGCACGGCCGTAATCCGTAGAGGCATATTCAGTGCTCATGAACCGACCGTATGCATCATCTGCCAGGCGGCGGTCACCAAGCTGGCATGCCGAGGATGCCATACGCGCATATGTATATGCCCTCTGCTGGTCGGTGAAACCGGCAGGAGCACCTCCGAGGCTGTCAATGCGGCTGATGACCTCCATGCGCCGACGGCTCTCGGCGAGAGCTTCCCTGTAGCGGTCATCGGCATAGAGCTGTATGACCTTCATGCCCAACGCGGATGACACATTGGCAAGGTCACGCACCTTGTCAGAGCCGTAGCCCGACGATATCACATGCTCAAGATATTCATAGCCCTGCTTGCGGTCGCCGAATTCAAACGCATCAGCTGCCACGGTCTGCAATATGTTGTACTCTCCCGGACGGTTGCCGAGCTGACGCGCCAGCTTGATCGCCTCCATGGCAATCGGCAGCGATGCACGGTAATTGCCATAGAACGACTGTGCCGACAACGCCATGACCATGGCGTTGAGGCGTAGGTCGGGGTGCGCGGCGATGGAGTCATCGTCAAGCACCTTCATAGCATAACGCTCCTTAAGCGAAAACATACGCAGCTCGTTGTAAGCCATCGCCCTCAGCAGATCGATGCGATATTGGGGCATTGTCGGCAATCGTCGCGCCTCCGCCACATCAAGCAGCCGCAGCAGGCTGTCGGGATTGTCCACTATCAAAGATTTCAGATGCTTCTCTTTAAGCAAGGAGTCGGGCACCTGTGAATGCACAGCGACAGCTCCGACCGCCACCATGAAGATTGCAAGCAAATATGATTTCAAATGTACCATGAGCGCAAATTTAGTCTAAAAAACAGTCTGAAACACTCCAGAATCGTTTTTCGGACATTTTTCCGTACAAATACCACGGAATATTATAGCATCGAAATGGCATGCCTCCGTTACCTTTGCCGTTGACATTACCAATCAACCATCAATCATTTTTTAACACCATCTTTATGAAATCAATCTTCTACAAAGCCTTAGCGATGCTGACCATCATGGCAGGATGTGCTACACTCTCATCATGCGGCGACGACAACGATGAGCCCAAGCAGCCCGAACCGGCGGCTGGTAGCTCCATAGTAAAATATAAGGTGATGAGCGCAGTGGATGCCAGCGCGGACTATTTCGCCTACTATGACTTCACCGTCACCTACACCGATGCCAATGGACAGAGCAAGACCGAGGCAATCACACATGTGTTTACAAAAGAGATCGAGTTTGCCGCCGCCACTGCTCCTGCAAAAGCCGTGTTCAAGGTTGAAGCCAAACCCAAGGCTAATTACCCGGAGATAGATCCGAGCCATGTGTACACCCTGTCATCTAAAGTGATATTTTTAGTGGAGGGCTATGATACCGCCGGTAGCACCAAGTATCAGAATGGGACATTGGTACCCATGGAAGCAAATGTCCCAGCACGAGGTGACAGATTAGAGACAGTTCTCGCCGCCGGTCGTGTCAGGACGATATGCGACCGCGAGCTTGAAATCCGCCACTGACCCTGACCGCATGTAGGGACATGCCATGGCATGTCCGCCCCTCCAGGCGGAGCATTTGCAAAATGTCAGGGGGACGCGGACATGCCACGGCATGTCCCTACAAGCTGACAATTCATTTTTCACTTTTTGGTCGGAGGGTTGACAGGTCGGAGGGAAATTCGTAACTTTGCGGCGGTGGAAAGATTTGGCTGCTTGCAACCACTCGAAAAAATGCTAAAAACGGGTCAGCACATGCGACCCTGCATTACGCATCGCTAAAAATGCAAACGGCTGTAGGTTTTATTATCAATCACAATTAATTTTAAAAGCTATGGACCGCAATCCCAACAATTACCTGTTCACTTCGGAATCAGTCAGCGAGGGGCATCCCGACAAAGTGGCTGACCAGATTTCAGACGCAATCCTCGACAATTTTCTTGCCTACGACCCCGCAAGCCACGTGGCATGCGAGACCCTCGTCACCACCGGACAGGTAGTGGTGGCAGGCGAAGTCACATCCAACGCCTACATCGACCTGATGGAAGTGTCACGCGATGTCATCAACCGTATCGGCTACAACAGGAGCGACCTGATGTTTGACGGCAGCTCATGCGGAGTGTTCAGCGCGCTCCACGAGCAGAGTCCCGACATAGCCCGTGGCGTGACACGCGAGGAAGCAGAGCTGCAAGGTGCCGGAGACCAGGGCATGATGTTCGGTTACGCTACCGATGAGACAGCCAACTACATGCCTCTGACAGTGGATCTCAGCCACGCCCTGCTGCGCGAACTTGCTGACATACGCCGTGAAGGCAAAGAGATGCCATATCTGCGTCCCGATGCCAAGAGCCAGGTGACAGTAGAATACACCTCTGACGGACAGCCTGTCAGAGTAGACACCATCGTCATCAGCACACAGCATGACGACTTCATCACCCCAGGCGAAGGCAAGACACAGGCGCAAGCCGACGAAGAGATGCTCGCCAAGATACGCCAAGATGTAGAGACCATCCTTCTGCCCCGCGTGACAGCCAAACTCCCTGAGAGCATCAAGACACTGATAGGCAGCGATGTAACACTGCATGTCAACCCGACAGGCAAGTTTGTCATCGGCGGTCCCCACGGCGACACCGGACTGACAGGCCGCAAAATCATAGTCGACACCTACGGAGGCAGAGGCGCACACGGCGGCGGCGCATTCTCGGGCAAAGATCCATCCAAAGTAGACCGCTCGGCAGCCTATGCAGCCCGCCATATAGCCAAGAACCTCGTGGCAGCAGGCGTGGCTCGCGAAGCCTTAGTGCAGGTGGCATATGCTATCGGCGTGGCGCAGCCTGTGAGCCTCTACGTCAACACTCGCGGCACTGCCAAAGTGGCTATGAGCGACGGCGAGATTTCAGCCAAGGTGGCAGCGATGGTTGACATGCGCCCCGCTGCCATAGAGAAGCGGCTCAAACTCCGCCAGCCCATCTACGAGGAGACCGCAGCTTACGGTCATGTGGGACGCGAACCTCAGACCGTCACCAAGCATTTCCACTCCAAAGGAGCAGGCGACAAGGACATCGAAGTAGAGCTGTTCACCTGGGAGAAACTCGACATGGTAGAGCAGATGCGCGAGGCTTTCGGACTGAAATGAGAGCCGAAATCCACTCAAAATTGCGCAAAAAAGCATTTGCGATTTTGAACACCCGTTAAAAAGCACTATCTTTGTGCGTTTAAATGCCGATAATAAAGCATTTAGACGCACAAATTTTTCTTAAAACATCTTTGACGACGAATACGGTTCACTTAGCTGAGCTGATACCATCAACGACTTAAAAATCACAAAATCAATTACAAAATAAACCGACTAACAGCTTAAATGGCAACCTTAGAGAAAATCCGCAGCAAGTCAGTGCTCTTGCTGGTCATTATCGGTGCAGCCCTGATTGCTTTTATCATTGGTGACTTCTTCACCTCAGGACGCACTCTGTTTGGTACCGGCACCACCATAGCCAAGGTGGGCGGACAAAAAATCGACATCCGTGAGTTTCAGGACCGTCTCGAAGCAGCAAACCACCAGATGCAGCAGAGCGGACGCAACATTGACAATGCAGTGCTCCAGCAGCAGGTGCTCGACCAGCTCATAGCCGAGTCACTCTACAAGCAGGAAATCGAAGACCTCGGTCTGACAGTGTCAGACGCCGAACTCACCAACGCCATGGTGGGCAATGGCTCAGCATACCTCGACCAGATGGTACGCTCACAGATGGGGGTCAATTCAGCCTCCGAACTCCACGACATGGCATACAACCCATCAAAATACGGCATCACCGAGCAACAGGCTCAGCAACTCCGCGCCTACTGGCTTGACCTGGAGAAGCAGGTGGAGCAGTCACTGCTGCAGCAGAAGTTCCAGAACCTCTTTGCAGGTACCCTCGTAGCCAACGAGCTTGATGCCAAGTCACTCTATGATGACAACAACCACGTTGCCAACATCGTGTTTGCTCAGAAAGCATTCACATCAGTGCCCGACAGCGAAATCGGTGAAATTTCCGACGCAGAAATCAAGGCTCGCTACGAGAAGGAGCGCAAGCGCTTCGCCATCAACGAGGAGATGCGCCGCATCAGCTATGTCAACGTGCCCATCATCCCCTCAGCCGAAGACCGCGCTGCAGCACAGAAGCGTGTAGACGAAGCCATCGCAGCTCTTACCGCAATGCCCGAGACCCAGGGACTCGCCGAGATGACCGACTTCGTGGTCAACCGTCAGACCTCTTCGCTCGGCAATATGCGTGACAACCGCCTCAAGGAATTCCTCCAGGCATCGTCAGACTCGGCAGTCAAGGTCATCAACAACACCGGTGACGCTTATACCATCGCCAAGATGATACGCCGCTCTTCTGATGTCGACTCTGTCAACATTGACGTAATCGCCATCGCCGGCAGCAAGGCAGAGCGCGACTCTATAATCAACGGTCTCAATGGCGGAACGCTCAAATTTGAAGATGTGGCAGCCGGCAACAACGTGCAGGGCTCACAGAAAGACCTGTGGCTCTCGCTTCTCGACCCCCAGGCTTCTCAGCTCAAAGAGACAGTCACCGGCGCAGCCCAGGGCGTGTACTTCTCGCCTGACACCCTCGCCGCTTCACAGGGAGGACGCATCATCCGCGTCAACCAGGTCAAGGCACCCGTGACCGTATATGACTATGCTCTTGTCACCTACACCGTCGACCCCAGCAATGCCACTATCAACAAGCTCTTGCAGGGTCTTGACAAGTTCCTCGCCGACAACAAGACAGCCGAGGCATTCAACGCCAACGCCGAAAAGGCAGGCTATGTGCTCCAGAACGCTAACATCACAGTCTCTACCCCGCAGGTAGGCGGCATAGAGGACAGCCGCAATGCCGTTTCGTGGGCTATGAACGCCAAGAAAGGTCAGGTCAGCGATGTGCTCGGCGGAGAGGATGCCGGACACTTCATGGCTGTAGCTCTCGATGACATCTACAACGATGCTTACGCTCCCTACAGCGACCCCACAGTGCGCGAATATATCGTACGCCAGATAACCAACGACAAGAAGGCTGAGAAGCTCATGGCACAGTACAAGGGCAAAGCCAAAGACGTGGCAGGCTACGCAGCCCTGATGGGCACACAGGCTGACACGACCTCTGTGTCATTCGGTCAGTTCATGATACCTAAGATCGGCATGGGCGAAAGCGCACTCACAGCCAAGGCATCCGTAGCCAAGGCAGGTCAGCTGGTAGGTCCCATGCAGGGCAATCAGGGAGTGGTAGTGTTCAGCGTAACCTCAGTCAACGATGAGGGCCGTCCCTACAACTTCACCGAAAGCTCGACTCAGTATCTCCGTGCCCGTGGTGCCATAGCCCTCTCTCAGCAGCTGACCAACATACTCCGCGGCAAGGAGAAGGTGCAGAACAACATCCTCAAGTTCTACAACGACAACCACTAATCTCATTAGCAACCACCCTACATCCAATATTTTAGACTAATCATGGCTAACAATAACGAAGAAACACGCACCACCATTGACAACCTCAATGACCAGCTCACAGGCATAGAGCAGAAGGTGCAGAACAACCAGAAGATCATAGCCTGGATATGTATCGCCGTGGCAGCTGTGGTGTGCATCGTGCTCCTCTATATCTACGCTATCCACAAACCAGGCGCAGAGGCAGCCCAGAACGCCATAGGTCAGGCTGACATGACCCTCTCTGAGGGCAACGACTCGCTCGCCCTCGTGCAGTACAAGCAGGTGGCTGCCGACTACGGCCACGAAGGCGGTAACCGTGCCAAGCTCAACGCTGCCATCCTCCTCTACAAGCAGGGACAGTGGCAGGAAGCCATCAACTACCTCAACGACTATAAGGCATCTGAAAGCCTCATCGGCGCAAGCTCACAGGCTCTTAAGGGCGACTGCTACGTCAACCTCAAGAACTATGAAGAGGCTCTCGACTGCTACGAGAAGGCTGTGAAAATCTCTGACGAGAATCCCGCCTACACCCCCTACTTCCTGATGAAGGAAGCTACTGTGTACCGCGAACTCAAGGATTACAAGAAAGAGGCTGCCACATATCAGGAAATCGTTGACGAATATCCCGATTACGGTCCTTCGATCAATGTAGACATGCAGAAGTATCTCGACCGTGCCAAGGCAGAAGCCGGCGAGTGATACCACAATACCCTAAAGCATCGGGCTGCAACCATTGAGGTTGCAGCCCGATGCTTTTTAAGGTCTTTAAGGTCCTTAGAGTCCTTAAAGTCCTTAGGGGAAAAATCAGAGGATGAGAAGGGAGGCTCCCATCAGGAGCATGCCGACTATCACGCCGCCGAGGACGAGGTGATGGTGTCCGTGGCTTTCGGCGTTGGGAAGAAGTTCGTCAAATGAGATGTAGACCATGATACCTGCCACAGCGGCTACGCACACCGCGTCGATCATCGGCGACCAGAAAGGCAACAGGAACAGAGCTGCGACCACGGCACCCACCGGTTCGGCAAGTCCGGAAAGCACAGTCCATGTCATAGCCTTCTTGCGGCTCCCGGTAGACTGATAGATAGGGACACTTACAGCTATGCCTTCGGGGATGTTATGGATGGCGATGGCAATAACGATGGGGAGAGCCATCTCCACGCCGTTGAGAGCCGTCACGAAGGTGGCTATTCCTTCGGGGAAATTATGGATAGTGATAGCCATGGCAAGCACGATGCCCGTGCGTCTGAGGTGGTGGCTGTTAGCTTTGTCAAGCTCAGAAAGAGAATGGACTTCATGGGGATTCTCGTCCTCAGGTATCAGCCAGTCAATCGCAGCAATCAACGCCATACCCCCGAAAAAGGCGACCAGAGACCATAGCCGAGCATGAACATCCGACATGGAGAGAGCCATGTGTTCCATAGCCTGGGGCAGCAGCTCCATGAATGATATGTATACCATCACACCGGCAGACAAACCCAAGGCTCCAGCCAAGACACGGCTGTCACTCGCCTTGGTGAAGAAAGATATGAAACCGCCGATGCCAGTAGACAGCCCGGCGACAAACGTCAATGCAATCGCTATAAGTACCTGTGATACGTCCATGTCATTATAACATGTTTATATTGTCAATCGTTGTGAGTGTCACCATATTTTGCGGTTTTCGAGGGTGTTGCAGAACTCGTCACAAGTGGTCATCTTGACTATGGATGTAGGGACGCGGCGTGCCGCTGTTTAAGGCTCGCGGTGTTAACCGCGAGGGGAGTAATAGCCACATGCAAGCAAGCCCAAAGGGCTTGTGCTGCTTGTGGGAAACGGATGGATGGGAAAACCGGCGGTGTAACTGCCGGGGCTAATGCGTGCGGTTGACCCGGCAGCTACGCCGCCGGATTATGGGGGGTGGTGACTTTTGACCACAAGCTGCACAAGCCTGCCGGCTTGCTTGCATGTGGCTACTACTCCCGCCGCGGCTATGCCGCGCCTTACCATGTCATAGAATCCTACGCCGCGTCCCTACACATTGAGGATTATTAAGTTCTGCAACGCCCTCCTACAGGATGGGAACTGCCACTCTACTCCTCTATTCAGAGGAAGGAGGGGGCGAGATGGAAGAGGCCGAGGGAGATGCCGGCATTCCAGTTACAGCCGGGATAGCTCTGATAGTTGACGTAGGCGGTGAGGGCGGCAAAGGGAGTGGTCAGTACTGCCTGAATCTCGCCGTAGAACTGGGGTGAGTCAAACCAGCGTCCGTATCGCGGCAGATAGGGATTGTCGGTGTCGCGGATGATTTTGCGGGCTGGAACGAAGCAGTTGAAAGTACCACGCAGTTGCAGATTGGATGTCGGATGCCACACTGGATTGACACCTCCAGCCACCCATGAGTTGGCACGGAAGGCTGGATTGTAGGCATTGAAGCTGGAAGCGGTAGGAGTAAATGCCGGAGCCATGACCAACGATGCCGTATAGCCATTGAGGAGCTTGCGCGTGGAAGCTATGGCATGCCCTGACAGTCCGAGCGAAAAGTGGCGTCGGAGATGCCAGTATTTCGACCCTTCAGCTTCGAGAGTGAGCCATGACATCATACGGTCACGGTCACCAAGAGACGATGCGCCCGGAAGGGTGGAAGCAAACGGATCATAGTCTACATTGCCTATGACGCCAGAAAATCTCACTTTGGCAAAGCTCCCTTCGGTGGGATAGAGTATATTGTCAAGATATGAACGTTCCCACTCCACAGCCGCCTGCCCAAGGTCAAGATGAGTATGGTCTCTGCCTCGGTCATCCTCGCCGTCAAACAGCCCTGAGAAGAACGTGTCCCACAGGTGGCCGTAACCAGCGGAAAATGACAGTTTGGAGCGGCGCGTGGGAGCCATGCTCCAGTAGAGATTGGCGTAGAACTGCGACTTGGTGATGAATGCCGGAGAAGACCAATCATAGAACAGCTTCTCGTCCTCGTTGAATTTCTGACGCATGATGGCTGTCTGCAATCCTATGTTCATGGGTATCGGAGTAGACAGTCCGTGCGACAGGCTGCCATAGGCTGCCATGTAGCTCTGACCGAGCCATGCCGAGACATTGGCAGTGGTGATATGCGATGTCAGATTGTTGTAAGTGCCCGAGAGAAACAGGAAGGAGGTGGTGGAAGATGTGATGAATCCGCCTCCAGCCACATCAAAACTGCGTTTCACCGTGCCGTCAAGGCGCAGACGGAACAAGCCTGAAATGCTGTCATAGTCAGCGTGAGGTGTCAACGTGCTGAAACGTCCAGGAGAGACAGCCCTATAGAAAGCCGCCCGTGCCTGTGTGATGCCGAAAGTGTCGGCATCCGCGTCATTGTCAAAAATGCGGGTAACATAGCGCGCCTGTGGAGCCGTCACGCCGCTGACCGCCACCGAGTCAAAAACCAGCGGAAGGGTGGCACTGCGCCACTTCTCGCGTCGCTGCTTTAGCACAGCCGACGGAGTGCGGGCGGTCACACGCCCCATGATGGAGTCAATCATCGCCTCGGCATGACGGTAGCCTATGGCATAGATAGAGTCAGCCTGCTGGAAATCCAGCAAAGAGAAGCGTTCGAGGTCAAGCTTTATGCGGATGCCCTCATCGGCAGGGAGATTGTAGTCACTCTTCTGCATAATCATATCCTCGACCTGAGCCATAAGATCATTAGGTGACGGCTTGGCATTGGGAGCGGACACATCCACTCCTATCATTATGTCAGGTTTGAAGTCCTGGCGCATCACATCCACCGGAAAATTGTCATAGATGCCGCCATCATATGCCAGCACCCCGTCAATCTCTATGGGCTTGAATACCAACGGGAAACTCATCGAAGCCCGCACTGCATCACCAAGATCGCCGTGGGAGACAACAACCTTGTGTTTGTTATAGACATCGGAGTAGACACACCTGAAGGGGACAAAGAGTCTGTCAAATTCACCACGACACTGGGCTGTAGAGGGTCCGAACAGTTCCATGAACCCGAAACTCATAGGTATAGGATTTATGAGGCTCGTCGGGAGTATGCTCGTGGTGTTGATGCTGTCGTTGAAGCCGAGATTGATATGAGTCAGAGCCGGAGACGGCTGCTGCTCCAGCATATAATAGGTATATTCCTGATTTATACGCCCTTGTGACCAGTCAGCGAACTCCGGCGACTTGATCAGAGCCATCATCTCAGAGGGGGAATAGCCCATAGCGTAGAGACTGCCGACAATCGCGCCCATGGATGTCCCGGCGATACAGTCAATCGTCACTTCATGGTCCTCAAGAGCCTGGATGACACCGATATGGGCTATGCCCTTAGCTCCACCACCGCTGAGCACAAGTCCCACCCGCTGATGGGCAGAGAGTGGCAGAACCGACATGAATACGAGGAGGATAAGCAGCAGGCGTGGCATATGTCAGAGAAGTTGGTTATGAGGTCAGCGAGGGAATTGGTACTATAAGTCGTATAAGATTTATAAAACTTATAAGACTTTAATGAGATTCGGATTTGGGAGTGGATATGAACGAGTCCTTGAAGCCGATGAAGTAGAGGACTCCGTCAAGCCCGATCGTGGAGATGGATTGCTCGGCGGTCTCCTTGACCTTAGGTTTGGCATGGAAAGCGATGCCGAGTCCAGCGGTTGAGAGCATCGGCAGGTCGTTGGCTCCATCGCCCACGGCTATGGTCTGTGCTATGTTGACGTTCTCAACCTGAGCAATCAGTTTGAGAAGTTCCGCCTTGCGGCGCCCATCGACGATTTCTCCCACAGCCCGACCAGTCAGGTGGCCGTCAACGATTTCAAGTTCATTTGCATACACGTAGTCAAAGCCATATTTCTGTTTCAGGTAGTTGCCGAAGTATGTGAAACCGCCGGAGAGAATCGCTGTCTTGAATCCGGCGAGTTTGAGCACCTTCATCATGCGCTCCAGTCCCTCGGTCACAGGAAGCGACTCGGCGATTTCCTGCATGACGCTCTCTGGGAGACCTTCAAGAAGCGCAACACGTTCGCGGAAGCTCTCGCAGAAGTCGATTTCACCCCGCATGGCACGCTCGGTGATGGCGCGCACCTTGTCACCGACTCCGGCACGCTGCGCCAACTCGTCGATGACCTCCGTCTCTATGAGAGTGGAATCCATATCGAAGCACACCAAGCGGCGGCATCGGCGGTACATCGTATCTTCCTGAAGGGAGATGTCAAACTCCTCAGCCTGGGCTATCTCCATGAACCGCGCCTGCATATCGGAGTGGCTCAGCGGAGTGCCGCGCACCGACAGCTCCACACATGCTTTTGCCTGCGATGTCGCCTCTGGCACCTCGTGCAGAGGCATACGACCTGTCAGACGCTGTATGCCGTCAATGTTGAGCTGCTGGCGCGCCACCTCGGCTGTCACCAGAGCGATGTGACGGGCTGTGAGTTTGCGACCGAGGATGGTGATGATCCAGCGGTTCTTGCCCTGACGTCCCACCCAATCTTCATATTCCTCGATAGTGACAGGCGTGAAGCGGATATTGACATTAAGCTCATATGCTTTGAGCAGCAGCTCCTTGAGGATGTCGCCGCTTACATCGCTCGAGGTCTTGAAGAGCAAGCCGAGCGAAAGGCTGTGATGGATGTCAGCCTGTCCGATATCGAGGATGCCTGCATCGTAGCGGGCAAGGATTTCAGTCAGAGCAGAAGTCACACCCGGGCGGTCATGACCTGATATGTTGATGAGGATGAGTTCGGTTTCTGATGGTTTATTGCTGAGTTCGTGTTGCATATGAATCCGATGTATTTAGGACGGCAATTTACGAATTTTTTCCGAATAGCCTGCCACTGCCTCATTGCGTTATCACGCGCTCATTCATAATTCACTATCAAACAACGACTTGGATGAATGTCCTGAAATTCTGCATGCTTTCTTCGGACAATGAAAGTGTTTTCAGCGGAGTCACAAAGCAGCCATATCGCTTGTCGCGGAGTCACAAAGCACTACATTTGCGCCCGCTGTCCGGCATCAAATCCTGGTTGCCGGGCATTTAATGAAATGTTTAACACAAAAAAAACAGAACTGATCATGAAATTTGCAATGACTAAAGCATTTGCTTTTATGGCAGGCATCGGCATGTGCATCGCATTCACAGGATGCAAGGACGATGACACCAGGATGCCGGCAACCGACGGCGGCTATTCGGTAGAGATGGAAATTGAACTCACACCCCAAGGCAGCGACAACTCAGCGACACCTGCGGAGGTCACTATAGTGAAAAGCCAGAACAACGGCTCACAGGAAACCGTCACACTCAATCAGAGTTGGGAGACGGCGGTGACATGCCCCGATTCGCCCGACATGGTGGGGTTCATCATTACCCCGTCGGCAGCCGCAAGCTACCGTGTAAGCTACAACATGACCATAATGCGTGACGGAGCTGTGGCAGGACACATCTCCGACAAGCAGACCGTCACAGTCAACCCCGAAGAGGATACCGATGCCGGCGCATATATATTCAAGGTGGCTGACGGAAAGTTTGAGCGCATGGAATATACAGACATGCTCAGTGGCGATGATAACGGCAAGGACAATCCGCAGCCTACGCCAGAAAAAGACAAGGAGGAGGTAAAAGTGAACGGAACGCTCTACTTCCTTTCGGAAGCAGACGAGACAGATGATGACACATCCATGCACGACAATTTCATATCGCGCTTCCCCAACCGCGCCTTATGGCAAGACAAGAAGCTCGGCAAGGGTGACTACCTGTTGCTTAAAGGCAGCGAAATAGGAGCCATAAGCCTCGATATGCTCAAAGAGAGCATGCAGGCAGGAGCCGTAGTAGTGATTGATCGCCCCCTCTCAGCGCACCAGTTGCTGGCATTTTGCGATAAAACGGGAGTCTACAACCCCTTATACCGAGATGGTGACGATGTATCACATCTGACGTTTGTGGTGGCGTCATCGGACGTGCCGTTCTATTCTACCGAGGACAATTACAGTTATCACGGACTTTTTATGAGCGTGTCACCCCGCTCCAACAGCGACGCATTTACCGACGACTATGCACAGGGAGGCGCAACCGACCGTATAGCCCGCCTGCTCAATGAAATCAACACTGTCGCAGCTCCAGCCAAGGCTGCGACACGCAACGGCGACCTATCGGAACTCACGACCATCGCGACTGCCTACAAGGTGTTTCTCAACGACAAATCGCTCGTCCAGACTCTCAGCAAAAGCGACTACCGTGGCGACTACGCATCAGAGAGCCAAAGCAATTACTACAACTTAGAGTTTGACGTGTGGAATGTCCATTCCGATAACGAGAAGCGCAACTACTATTATATCCATCAGGAATTTCTCGGTTCATTCGCCGAGTGCTATAAAGGAGTCCACAGCAAAGCCGTGACCACTAACGGATGCTACACGATGGCGAAGGTGTGCGAATGGTACGGCGACAAGGTGACAGTGACCGCCACACCCTCTGGCTGCTCCGGGATGCAGATTCACCGCAACTCGCCAGCCACCACCAACACGTCGACCACCTACACCAGCGGCGTGGAGTGGAACTTCAGCGGGGATGTGTCATATTCACAGGAATCGGGCTGGGGTGGCACAGCACATGGAGGGCTTACCCTCAATTCGTCAAAGACCTACACCAAAGAGGATATCACCATATACAACAACTGCTCTCCTGGACGCAAACTATCGTGGACATTTGATTTGAAGAAACCGGATACCTCGTTTTCACCATGGCGAGTGGCAGGGACCAACATGTATGAGGGTGCGGCAGCAGGGCGTTCGAGCCTCTCGGTCGGTATGGACTACCTCATCTCGTTTCCTGACTCTGAGAAGAAGCCCGCAATGCACTTAGAGACTACCGTAACCCTTCGCAGCACATGCGGCAAGTGCGGCAGCATCTGCGGCGAACGCACCACAAACACGACAGGCGAACGAAACATATACCTGCCGGTGATAAGCTCCAAGTGAACAGGTCTCTCAGGACATATATGACAAAGCCGCCCGGACATCCATCAAAGGAGTCCGGGCGGAATCGTTTATGTCAACAGACAGGCTGCTGATTATTTCTTCTTGCGGTTGCCGTAGCGGCTCATGAACTTGTCGACGCGACCTGCGGTGTCGACGAGCTTCTGCTTGCCGGTGAAGAAGGGGTGAGACGAGCTTGTGATTTCAAGCTTTACGAGGGGATAGGTCACACCGTCGATCTCGATAGTCTCCTTAGCGGCTACGGTAGAGCGGGTGATGAAAGTTTCGTCGTTGGACATGTCCTTAAACACGACCTCGCGGTAATTGTCGGGATGGATGCCTTGTTTCATCGTTATGTGAGTGTTATTTTGTGAGTTTTAATGTTGAGGTGAACTTGACGCTGGTAAGACGTCTCGTCATTGTAATGGCGCGGCAAATTTACGCATAACTTTCGTAATATGCAATAGTTATATATGGTGCATGTGGTCGAGAAATCAATTGAAAGGCGTAACAAAACACACAGTTTGCCATTTAATCATATTTAACGCATACTTAAAGCCATTTTATCTACATTTGCCAGTACTTTAATAACTGATCTCAAACTTTAAATCAATCATTATGAAAAAACTGCTGGTGGCATTATTTATGGTCACACTTTCCGTTTGCAGCATCTGTACGCTTGCACAGACTCCATCCCAACCGACACTTACAGCCAAAGGGATAGGAAGCCTTACAATCGGCATGAGAAGCGCAAACATACCATCATCAGTGACAGGACTATATAACAAGAAAACCTACACTGCTGCTTCTCCCGACGATATGGAATTTCCTGGAGCGGGATGGTATATCTGCACTCTGAATGGAAAGCAAACTATGGCGATATTTATCGGACACGACAAAAAGGTGTGCGGCATCTCGGTGTTCACTCCCAAATTGAAGTCAGCTGATGGAGCATACGTGGGTATGCCAGTGAGCAAGCTCAAACAGCTGAAAGACATCCATTACGAGATGGAAGGAATGGGAGACCCCTACTATTATTCAGCACACGGCAACGCGGAAATCCAGTATCTCACTACCGACTCCGAGCCAGCAACAGTGCGGGTCATGTGCACCGGCATCACCTATTGAGTGCAAATACCTCATATAACCACATCGCCTGGGACGCGGACATGCCACGGCATGTCCCTACAGGGTCAGCGGGACGGGTCAGGTGCGGAGGTTGAAATTGAGGATGGCGTCGACGATGAAGAGGCTGCGGATGTCGGTGCGGCGGATTTCCATGTCGTCGTAGGCGGCGTTGTCGGAGTGGAGGATGACTATGGAGGGGTCGGAGGGGCAGCGGCGGAGGAACTTGACGAGGCGGTAGTCGTCGAGAACCACGACGTAGATCTGCCCCCAGAAGATTATGGAGGTGTCGCGGATAGGGCGTATGGCGATGTAGCCGCCGTTCTGGATGGTGGGCGACATGGAGTCGCCGCTGACGCGCACTATAATGTCATCGGGATTGAGCTGCGGGAGGTCAACGCGACCCACTATGCGGTCGGCTGTCAGCATGCGTGACAGTTCGGCTGTGCCGGCGGTCACGTCTATGTCGTAGACCGGAAGCATCTCAGCCGCGCCCATCGAGGCGCATACCTCATCATCCATCTCCTGTATGCCTTCAGAGTCCATTGTGACGGCATGCTGCGGCTTGGGAAACGGGATGCCTGCGCCGTCATGGAGCCACGGTTTTGCCACTCCGAAGTCTGCAACGATGCGGTTGATCAATCCCTCTGTGATGGGGAAGCGCCCCGAGAGATGCTTGGAAAGGTTGGAGGGATCGACCCCTATGCGGCGGGCAAACTCAGCCTGCGACATGTGGGATATGCTGATAAGATGTCGGATGCGACCTATGACGGCATCGGAGTCAAAGGGACGTGCATTATTAGGAGACGAGATAGAAATCATAATAAAGTAAGTCGTGAATATTAGTTTATACCAATCTTGTCGTTGCTATGGCGATATTACGTCTTACTCCGCAGTTACAGAGCTACGGCTATGCGCCTTTGTCGTAAGCCGCAATCTCATCCATATCAACTTCCAATCTTGATATAAACTAATATCCACGACTTACTTAGTCATATATACCGCAAAGATAGTAATTTTTACAACAATAACGGTGTATTTTTAACAGACATACGTTAAATTTCAACGGATTACGGCACAAAGAGGATGAAATCTTTTGCCGAAAAGCATAAAAATTCTTAAATTTGCCATTTTGGAAGATAAAACAATCCAACAGGTTACAATTTGTCGGTCAAACTCAGCCAATCACGTCAAATATCCATGACAGAAGCGCATGAGAACCACTCAAATTCATCAACGGACAACAAGAAACATCTATATAGCATTATGGAGACAACAGACATCAAGGTCCTCGACAAGGTAGTCGTCAGATTTTCGGGCGACTCCGGCGACGGAATGCAGCTGGCAGGTAATATATTTACCAATGTGTCAGCCGGCGTAGGCAACCAAGTTTCAACCTTCCCCGACTATCCGGCAGAGATCCGCGCCCCGCAGGGCTCTCTCAGCGGCGTATCGGGATTTCAGGTAAGTGTCGGCATGAACGTGCACACCCCAGGTGACAAGTGCGACGTGCTGATAGCCATGAACCCTGCCGCCCTGAAGCAGAACGTAAAGTTTCTCAAGCCCGGCGGCGTGATCATCGTAGATATCGACTCCTTCAAGGAAGCCGACCTCAAGAAAGCCCTCTTCGAAACCAACGAGCCTTTCAAGGAACTCGGCATCAACGCCCAGGTGGTGGAAGTACCCGTGACCTCCATGACCAAAGCCGCCCTCGCCGACAAGGGTCTTGACAACAAGAGCGTGCTCAAATGCCGCAACATCTTCGCCCTCGGACTCGTCTGCTGGCTGTTTGACCGCCCCTTGGAGGCAGCCATCCGCCATCTCCAGAGCAAGTTTGCCAAGAAGCCAGCCATCTTCGAAGCCAACCGCGAGGTGCTGCAGGCTGGTTACAACTACGGACACAACATCCACGCATCCGTGTCGACCTACCGCATCGAGACCGAGAACCCGCAGAAAGGTGTGTACACCGACATCAACGGCAACACCGCCACCGCGTGGGGTCTCATCATGGCATCGGAGCGCAGCGGCCGTCCGCTCTTCCTCGGCAGCTACCCCATCACCCCTGCCACCGACATACTCCATGAACTTGCCAAGCGCAAAGACCTCGGTGTGACAGCCGTGCAGATGGAGGACGAGATAGCCGGCGTATGTTCGGCAATCGGAGCCTCGTTTGCCGGAGACCTCGCTGTGACCTCCACTTCAGGTCCAGGTCTCGCTCTCAAAGGCGAAGGCATCGGACTGGCAGTCATCGCCGAGCTCCCCTTGGTGGTAATCGACGTGATGCGCGGCGGTCCCTCTACCGGCATGCCCACCAAGACCGAGCAGACCGACCTCATGCAGGCTCTCTACGGCCGCAACGGCGAGTCACCACTCTGCGTGCTTGCAGCCACCACCCCTACCAACTGCTTCGACATGGCATTTGAAGCAGCGCGTATAGCCATCGAGCACATGACCCCCGTCATACTGTTGACCGACGCATTCATCGGCAACGGTTCGAGCGCATGGCGTGTACCTGAGGCTTCGGAATATCCCGAGATACACCCACGCTTCGTGCCCGAATCGCTACGCGAGGGCTGGAAGCCCTACAAGCGCGACGAGAAGTCACTCGCCCGCTACTGGGCACTACCCGGCACCGAGGGACTGATGCACCGCGTGGGCGGTCTTGAGAAAGACAGCGACACCGGAGCCATCTCCACCGATCCAGCCAACCACGAGAAGATGGTGGCACTGCGCCGCGAGAAAGTAGCCCGCATCGCCGACAACATCCCCCTGCAGGAAGTGCTCGGAGACGAGAACGCCGACACCCTGCTCCTCGGCTGGGGCGGCACCTACGGACATCTGCGCACCGCCGCCAACGAGCTCAATGCCGCCGGCATCCCGATGGCATTTACCCAGCTCGCATACATCAACCCGCTGCCCCGCAATATGGCAGAAATCATGAGCCGCTACAAGCGCGTCATCGTGGCTGAGCTCAACACCGGCATGTGTGCCGACTACCTCCAGGCACAGTTCCCCACAACCCACATCGATCGCATCAACAAGGTGCAGGGACAGCCTTTCCAGGTCAGCGAAGTTGCAGAAAAGGTACGCGAAATCCTCGGCAAGTAAGAAAACAGATCAGACAACACTCCATATATACAGAGACAACAATGGAAGAACTCATATATACCCCCGCCAATTTCAAGAGCGACCAGTCTGTGCGCTGGTGCCCCGGCTGCGGCGACCACGCCATACTCAACTCGCTCCACAAAGCCATGGCAGCTGTGGGCGTAGCTCCTCATCAGACAGCCGTCATCTCGGGCATCGGTTGCTCGTCACGCCTGCCCTACTACATGAACACCTACGGCATGCACACCATCCACGGCCGTGCAGCCGCCATAGCCACAGGCGTGAAGCTCGCCAACCCCGAGCTGACCGTATGGCAGGTATCAGGTGACGGTGACGGTCTCGCCATCGGCGGCAACCACTTCATCCATGCCATCCGCCGCAACATCGACATCAACATGATGATCTTCAATAACAAGATCTACGGTCTTACCAAGGGACAGTACTCCCCCACCAGCGACCGCGGCACAGTGTCGAAGTCATCGCCCTACGGCACAGTCGAGGATCCTTTCATCCCGGCAGAACTCGTGTTCGGTGCCCGCGGCAACTTCTTCGCCCGCAGCATCGATGTCGAGCTTGAGACCACCCGTGAAGTTATGATAGCCGCCGCCCGCCACAAGGGCACATCGGTAGTGGAGATCCTACAGAACTGCGTCATCTTCAGCAACGGCGTCCACAGCCGTATCACCGACAAGGAAGTGCGCGCCGACCGCACCATCCATCTGCGCCACGGCGAGAAGATGCTCTACGGCAAGGACATGAACAAGGGTCTCGTGCGTGACGGATTCTACATCAAAGCCGTGGAACTCGGCAAAGACGGCTACACTCTTGACGACGTGCTCGTGCACGATGCCAAACTGCCCAGCAACTTCCTGCACCAGCAACTCGCCATGATGGACGGCGAAACCCTTCCTCTGGCAGTAGGCGTCATCCGCGATGTCGACTCAATCACCTACAATGATGCCGTCAGCCAGCAGATCGAGGAAGTACGCGCCAAGAAGGGCTTCAACTCCCTGCGCGAGATGATCCTCGCCGGCGACACCTGGACTGTGGAATAACCGCAACGCAATCCGACACCCTCATCACGATGTAGGGACGCGGCGTGCCGCGTCATCAAACGCAACACACAGCCTGACACGATGACGCGGCACGCCGCGTCCCTACCTTAAAACCGACCCCAGCCATCATGGAAGTACTCTACGAAGACAACCACATAATCATAGTCAACAAAGCCCCTGGCGAGATAGTGCAGGGTGACAAGACCGGTGACACACCGCTGAGCGAGACCATCAAGGCATATCTCAAAGAGAAGTATGCCAAACCGGGCAACGTGTTCTGCGGCGTGGTGCACCGCCTCGACCGCCCCGTAGGCGGCGTGGTTGTATTCGCCAAGACCTCCAAGGCACTGGCGCGTCTCAACGAGATGTTTCGCGAGGGGAAAGTCGACAAGACCTACTGGGCGATTACAGCCGGGACTCCCGCCGAGCCGTCGGCGACCCTCACCCACTATATCACCACACGCCAGCAGGGCAACAAGAGCTATGCATCACTCAAACCTACTGCCGAGGGGAAAAAGGCGGTGCTCCACTACGACCTGATAGCCCGCGGTGACCGCTACAACCTGCTTGAAGTCAAATTAGAGACCGGGCGCAAGCACCAGATACGCGTACAGCTCTCATCCATCGGCTGCCCCGTCAAGGGTGACCTCAAATACGGAGCCAAGCGCAGCAACCCCGACGGGTCTATATCGCTGATGGCACGTCGCATCCGATTCACCCATCCCGTCAGCGGCAACGACATAGATGTCACGGCACCTGTGCCTGACGACAACCTGTGGCAGGCACTCGCCGCCGAGGTTTCCGACATCGCCGGCAAGCCGGCTGAACAGTGACAAGAGGCTGCAAAACGCTGCAAAACGCAAGTTTGATGCAGAATTAGGCGGGAAAATTTGGATAATTCAATAATAACCGTTAATTTTGTGGCGCATTTGACAGCAGAGGCTGTCAGAGACGATGCAAGTCTGCTTCAGTAGCTCAGTTGGTTAGAGCACCTGACTGTTAATCAGGGGGTCGTTGGTTCAAGCCCATCCTGAAGCGCACGACATTTCAATTCAATCCCCAATCACAACCATGCTTCAGTAGCTCAGTTGGTTAGAGCACCTGACTGTTAATCAGGGGGTCGTTGGTTCAAGCCCATCCTGAAGCGCGAAAATGCGGTAGCCGTGAGGCCTCCGCATTTTTCGTGTTTATACGTGTGTGATTTCGTGAAAAATTGCTAAATTTGCACTCTCATTTTGCAAAATTTTTTAACACTGCGGCTCGGGTGGCGGACATGCCACGGCATGTCCCTACAAGAAGCCGACGTATTATCATAAGAATACATCACATATTATATATAGGTGTCGCGAACGGCGGCATCAAATTGAAAAGGTAAAAAAGATTACAGAAATGAAACTATCGGGTACAATCGATTTCCAGCCGAAGCTGCTGACCTCGCTTAAGGGGTATTCGGCTTCACGACTGAAAGACGACCTCATCGCCGGCATCGTGGTCGGCATAGTAGCTCTGCCGCTTGCCATCGCTTTCGGCATAGCCAGCGGTGTAAGCCCCACAATCGGTCTGATCACCGCTATCATCGGCGGCTTCTTGGTCAGCGCACTTGGCGGATGCTCCGTGCAGATAGGCGGACCGACGGGAGCATTCATCGTCATCGTCTACAGTATCATAGCCAATTTCGGGCTTGAGGGACTTGCAGTAGCCACACTGATGGCAGGACTGATAATGATACTCCTGGGACTATTCCATCTCGGCACCGTCATCAAGTTCATCCCCTATCCCATAGTCGTAGGATTCACCGCCGGTATCGCCCTGACCATCTTCTCCACCCAGATCAACGACTTCTTAGGCCTCGGACTAAAGGATGTACCGGCAGCATTCCTCCCCAAATGGGGTGTGTATTTCAAAAGCCTCGCCCAGATTGACGTGCCCACATTAGTGGTAGGCGTAGTGTCACTGCTGATAATTACGCTGACACCGAAGGTATCCAAGAGACTACCCGGTGCACTGATAGCCATCATCATAGTGTCGGTGGCAGTGTGGATCGTCAAGGGTTTCGCTCCAGAGTGGGGAGTCGAGACCATCGGCGACCGCTTCGGCAAGATGGCTACCGACATCCCGCAGCCACACGGATTCACTCTGTCGATGAACACCATCAACATGCTGCTGCCATCGGCGTTCACCATCGCCATACTCGGCGCCATCGAAAGCCTCCTGTCTGCTACAGTAGCCGACGGCGTGACCGGCAGCCGCACCAACTCCAACACCGAGCTTATCGGTCAGGGCATCGCGAATGTGGTAGTTCCATTCTTCGGCGGCATACCCGTCACCGGAGCCATAGCCCGCACCATGACCAACATCACCAATGGCGGACGCACCCCCGTGGCAGGCGTGGTGCATGCGATAGTGCTGCTGCTGATATTCCTCTTCCTGATGCCGCTCATCAACCAGATACCCATGGCATGCCTGGCGGCAGTGCTGATAGTGGTCAGCTACAACATGAGCGGATGGCGCACCGTACGTGCCATATTCAAGAACCCCAAGAGCGACATCTCGGTACTCGTGGTTACCTTCCTGCTGACCGTCATCTTCGACCTCACCATCGCCATCGAAATCGGACTGCTCCTTGCCATCATCCTCTTCCTGCGCCGTGTAACCGAAAACACCCAGATACGCGTCTACAGCGAGCAGCTTGACGTGGCTGAAGGCACAGAAGCATCAGCCCACGAAGTGCTCGACATACTCCCCGGAGTATCGGTATATGAGATAGAAGGTCCGTTCTTCTTCGGCGTCGCCACCAAGTTTGACGAACTGATGCGCGACGGCTTCGGAGGCGTAGGTCAGGGCGACAAGCCCATAGTGCGCATCATACGCATGCGCCTCGTGCCTTTCATCGACTCCACCGGCATACACAACTTAGAGACCCTCATACTCTCGTCGCAACAAGAAGGCATCCATGTGGTGCTCTCAGGCGTAGTGCCCAAAGTGCGTGAAACCCTCGAGCATGCCAATATAGACAAGCTCCTCGGCAACGACCATATCTGTGACAACATCAACATTGCCGTCAAGATGGCAAACGGCATAGTGACGGCACAGAAACGTTAAAATCATGCAGATTGCGACACAAAAATTATGATTTTTTTGAGAAATAGAGATTGCCGGGCAAAAAAATCATAAAAAAACTTTGGTAATCCAACTTTTTGGTATACCTTTGCAACGTTTTTGAAGCTAAACAAATTTGTTTTATTATTTAATCACAAAAAAGAAAATGAAAAAGTTAGTTTATCTCCTCGCTGTTTCTTTCGGTGCTTCTATGTTTGCCGCTTGCGGTAACTCTGACAAGGCTGCTGAAGCTGCTGACACTGTAGCTGTAGAAGAAGTTGCTATCGAAGAAGTTGCTACTGTTGACACCGCTGCTGCTGTTGTTGACTCTGCTGCTGTCGTAGCTGACTCTGCTGCTGTCGTAAAGTAATCTGCTGAAAGAGCAGACATTTAGAGGATACGACTCTAATTACGAAATAGCTACCACATCTCTCCGCTTCACGCGGAGAGGACAAGTGGCAGCTTTTTCGTTTTTTTGCATATGTGGCATTAGGGACTTTAAAGTCCATAAGGTCTTTAGGGTCTTTAAGGTCTTTAAGGTCTTTAAGGTCTTTAAGGTCTTTAAGGTCTTTAAAAATGGATAGCTTTTATGACTGTGGCTTCACCTCGCACTCTCATCACTAAGATAGCCCGGCGCATGCGCATGATGCGACTGCGCATGATCATATTGCTGATGGCACTCGCTATGGTGGCAATAGCCGGTGTAGTGTGCGCCTACTACGTGTGGTGGCGCGAAGCTGTCATAGTCTCCCCCGACCCTACGGAATATCCAATCAGGGGCATCGACATTTCTGCTCATAACGGAGTCGTGGACTTCGACAAGGTAGCCGCCACAGGGATGGAGTTCGTCATACTAAAAGCCACCGAAGGAGCTACCTTCAAGGACCGTAATTTCACCGACAACTACCGCAAAGCGCGCCGCGCCGGACTGAAAGTCGGAGCCTACCACTTCTTCAGATTTGATGTCGGAGGTTACATGCAGGCTCTCAATCTGCTCCACAGCCTCAGAGGGCGATCCCTCGATCTGCCCGTAGTCATAGATGTAGAGGAATGGAGCAATCCCCGCGACCACACCACCCACGACATCCTGACACGCCTTCAGTCCATGATAAACACCCTTGAATCACACGGTTTCCGCGTGATGCTATATAGCAACAAAGACGGTTTTGAGAAATTTTTCAGCCAGCAGTTTGCCCATTATCCGCTGTGGCTATGTTCATTTACCGGCGCACCCGAGGCAGGCAACATGAGGCTATGGCAGTTCAGTCATGTGGGACGTGTCAGCGGAGTCAACGGCAAAGTAGACATCAACACCTTCAATGGTCCAGCCGAGGCATGGGAGAGGTGGCTTGAAGAATTTGACTGACACAATAAACCCGTAGGTGACAACGTTATATAAAGTATGAGAATCTTGCTACGACACATCAGACAAGCCAATATATCTGCCCTACTGCTTTCACTTATAGTTCTGGCATTTGCGCCTGCTGCCTTAGGAGCCACAGCGTTTGAATTTGCCGACAACAGCCGACTGGCGTCAGGTACATGGTACAAAATCGGCATCAGAACCTCTGGAGCCTACTGCCTGACCAACGACCAGATCAGGAAGATGGGCTTTTCAGACCCCTCAAAAGTCAAAATATACGGTTACGGCGGCGAACAGCTCCACGAGCAGCTCAGCCCCGCATTTGTCATCGACGACCTGCCCCAGTCGCCCTCCGAGCTCACCGGGCAGGGCGTGGTATTCTATGCCCGCGGACCAGTGGCTTGGTCACAGTCAAGAAACAACACCGCCGCCAGCCACCGCATAAACGCATTCAGCGATGTGGCTTATTATTTCGTCACCGAAAACGACGAGCCACGCAACACACCTGTCAAGGACACTTCCGCATCAACAAGCAATGCCGCATCCGTGACCACATACTTCCGTGACAACCTGCTCCACCATCTCGAGACCGAATCAGCCAGCTACAGCGGACACGTATATTTCGGAGAGAGCCTCAAAGGCAACGACGGCGTCACCATCCCCTTCCAGCTGACTGATATAGTGGAGGAAAATACCGCCAACAAGGTGCTAATGCGCGTTTCGGCATTCCACCACACCACATCCACCCCTTATACTGCCAGATTCCAGGTAACCACAGATTCTGACAATTTCCCAGGAGGCACATTCACAGCGAGCCAGTCCAACACCGAGAGCCACGTCTACGGAGTAATGGGAACCGGACAATACACATCTTCGCCATCATTCAATGCACAGCAGCTCAACGTGAAAGTGTCATGTGACCAGGCTGCCAACATCGACCGCGCCAACCTGCACTACATCGAGATAAGCTATATGCGATACCTCAGGCTCAATGGAGCGTCGCTCAATTTCACCCTCCAATCACCCAATGCAGCTATCACAGGTGCCAACGGAGACACCAGAGTGTGGGATGTATCAGACCCTCGCAGCTATACGCAGCTCAACCTGCAATCCGACGGCGACCGCGCCCGTTGGTATTATCCATCGGGTCACGCATGGAAACGCTATGTGGCATGGAAATCTGCCGAAGGGCTGCCCCAGCCTGAAATCATCGGATACGCTGCCAACCAGAATCTCCACGGACTTCCGACACCCGACATGGTGATATTCACGCTGCCCCAGTGGTACAGGGAAGCATGCGACTTAGCGGCACACCGCAAGCAGACGCAAGGACTGGATGTCGTGGTCACCAACATGGATGACGTTTATAACGAATTCAGCTCCGGCACACCTGACGTACAAGCCATGCGCAGGATGCTCAAGATGTTTTACGAACGTCCGGAGAAAAAACTGAAATATGCGCTTGTGATGGGACGACCCACGTGGGACTACCGTCGCAAAGCCAAAAACTCCAGCCTCGGAGAATGCGCATACCCCGTAACGCCAGCGTGGTCAGACACACTCGGACTGATAGAGTTCAACCAGAGTCTGCACACTGACGACGTGTTCGGCTTGCTTGAAGACGGAGCAACCACCCTGCGCCAGTTAGGAACATCAGCCATGAGCATCGCCGTAGGACGCCTGCCAGTGACCACCCGCGAGATGGCAGCTGCAGCCGTAAAGAAAATCATCGACTACGAAAAAGGGATTAACACCCGTTCGGCTTGGCGCGGCAACATCATGTACATAACCGACCTCAGCAACAATCTGATAGACTTCCAGACTGATGCCGAAGAAGCATCAGAGGCTCTGGGATATACTTCTCCGTCAGATCCGAAGAATCGCGGCGTGGGCAACGGACTACTCGCCACGAAAGCCTATATAGATTTCTACAAAAAAGAGAACGGCAAGGCAACGAAAGCATTCCAGATCGTAAAAAACAAGCTGCAGGAAGGCACCGCGTGGATGATCTACATAGGCCACTCCTCACAGACCGTGTGGGGCGGAGTCGGCATCATGCCCACGAGCTACGTGCAGTCCATGTCGCTCAGGCGCAAGCCCATAGTAGTATCAGCCAGCTGCCACTACGCACAGATTGACGGTCCCAACCTGTCAGGAGCAGAGATGATGTGGCGCAATCCACAGGGTCCCATATCGCTGATAGCCACGACGCGCAGCGCCGCTATACATCATAACGGCGAATTTGTCAAATATCTCAGCAGCAATATCGGCAGAACCCACGCCTCTGGCAGAGCCATGACCATAGGCGAGATATTCCAAAAAACAAAAAACGACTTCAATAACTGCTATGAGGCGAAAGTCTATATCCTCATCGGCGACCCGGCGATGATACAGAGCGTGCCGTCACACACCGTAGACCTGACAGCCCTCAAGGATGTCACCGACGGCAACGACAAGCCCATAGGAAGCGTGCAGGAACCGCCCTATCTCGAAGGCGGCTCCCAGATACGCCTTCAAGGAAATGTCATGACAACCTCAGGGCAAGCTCTCGACGACTTCAATGGAGAAATCGAGGTGACGCTCTATGACTCCAAGACCGACATGACCACACTGGGACAGGGTGACACGGTCCATACCACCAAGACCTACGAGGTGCAGGGACCGGTGCTCAGCAAGGGGCGCGCAGCAGTACGTGACGGACGCTGGACGCTTGATATGCTCGTGCCTATCGACATAGCCAACAATAACCGCCCGGGCTTCATCAGCATGTACGCGGTGGATGCGCGTGGCGAACGTGATGCATTGGGAGGCTTTGCCGACTTCACCATCTCAGGCTTCAAGCCCGAAATCACTGACGACATTCCTCCAGTCATAGATACGATGTACCTCAACAGAGCCGACTTTACCAATGGCTCTACCGTCGATGCCAATCCCACCCTGTTTGCCCATGTCTATGACAATCTCGGCATCAACCTCGGTGCTGGAGGCGTGGGCCATACGATGACTCTCACTATCGATGGATATAAGGTGCTGTCGGATCTGACCGACTATTTCCTGCCCGACTTCGCATCTACCTCGGCAGGCTCGTTGGCTTATCCCCTATCAGGGCTCTCTGGCGGAGGACATACGGCGACGCTGACCATCTATGACAACACCGGCAATAGCACAAGCCGTGCCATCGACTTCTGGGTGGACGACACCGTAGCCCCCACCCTCATAGATGTCTACGCCCTGACGAGTGCATCCTCATCCGAGACACTGTTCTATGTCACGCATGACCGTCCCGACAAGGACATGGATGTGGAGATTGAAGTATTCGACCTCGGCGGACGCAGAGTATGGGTAGCAGACAAGCACGTGTATAGCGACGGCAACATGACCGAACCGATTTCATGGGACATGACCACAAACGCCGGGTCAAGGGTGGCAGCTGGCATTTATGTCTACAGGGCTTCCATCTCCATGCCCGACGGGGAGAAGTTCAGCTCGGAGTCGCGCAAACTTGCCATCCGCGGACGCGAGTAACCGATACGGACGTGATGAAGGCAGCAGGTGCACGCTATCAAATGTAAATTCTGTTTAAATCCGCCCAACAACCTTTGTCATAACAGATTAAAAGCGTAAATTTGTTAGCTTTATGACACCTCAGACTCCAATCCAGCACGAAATGCTCCCGCAGCCTACGTTAAGCCGCCTGCCATGGTATTTGGCTTACATAGACCGTCTGCACTCCAACGGAGTGGAGTTCGTGTCATCTACTGCCATATCCCGGCAGATAAATGTGGATGCCTCGCAGATTGCCAAAGACCTCTCATATCTCGGCATAAAGGGCAAGACACGCATCGGTTACGAAGTCAAGGCTCTTGCCTCGCGCCTGGGAGAATTTCTCGGATTCCGCGAAAGTCACAATGCCATCATGGCTGGCGTAGGCAGCCTCGGGGCAGCACTGATCGCTGACGGAGGCTTGCAACGCTTCGGTCTGCGCATAGTGGCAGGTATCGACACTGACCCGGCAGTAGCCGGCAGCCAGCGGGCAGGTGTCAACGTCTATTTCCCCGAACAGCTTGCCGATCTCGTCAACGATTTCCACGCCGAGATAGGCATCCTTGCCGTTCCGGTAGAGCATGCCCAGGCAGTAGCCGACCACATGGTCGAAGCCGGCATACGCGCCCTATGGAATTTCACTCCTTGCCGCATAGTAAGCAGAGATGATATCGTGGTGCAGGACACCTCTATCTATGCCCATCTGGCGGTGATGTACCACCGGCTCAAGATTTCCAGCAATGCCAAGGAGGGCACAAACAGATGAAAGCTCTCGTATTCAGCCGACAGCCAGGACATCCAGTAACTCATCCGGCACTGTTTTCACTGATACCGGACTCTGCCGTCACCCCATCAGGGATGCCCGTGTTCCTTCCCCCATTTGAAAGCTCATGGGAACTTGCCATCGGTCCGGCATACCGCATAGGACGACTCGGCAAGAACATAGCCCCGAAGTTTGCGATGCGCTACATCGACGGCATGACACTCGGAGCCTGGGCAGTGCCGGTAGATCTCCTAAAAGAGCTTCAAGGCAACGGACAGCCGATAGGCTTACTGTCTACATTTGACGGAGCCTTGACCCTCGGCGAGTGGCAAGAACCGATACATGACATGCCGCTAACCATGTCAATAAGGCAGACCCACGCCAACTGGACGCCTGATGAAATCATGCTGGGAGAGGCACTGCAAGCCGCCTCACGCTATGTGACCCTCAAAACAGGCGATGTCATCATCCCGATGCTCAGCCCCGTACGACACCCGATTGTGCCCGATGACATCATCGAAGGCAGCATGGGAGGCAAAGAGGTCATCCGCGTGAAAATCAAGTGAAACGCACCAAACCAATAAGCCAAACCTAACAAGTACACAAGATATTTCAAAACCAATATGTTATCGCAAAAGCTATTCTCTCTTTCTTGCGCGCTCATACTGACTACGACAGCCATGACCTCATCTACAGCGGCTACCGTAGACAAGTCCCACTTCGCCCAGGCATCAAGGCTGTCAGCGGCGGGAGGGAGATATGTAAAAATCCGCTGTACGGAAGCCGGTGTGCAACAGCTCACTGCCGGGCAACTGCGCCAATGGGGCTTCTCGTCAATCAGCAATGTACGCATACTCGGATTCAACGTCACGGATCTGCACGACAACAAGCTCGATGCCGGAACGCCCGATGACCTGGAGATAATGAAAACCTATCGCACAGGGAGCGGCGACAACGCAAAATTGTTTTTCTACAACCCTGGCGTGTACCGCATCACCGTAAAGGGAGATTCAGCATATCCCCAGAAGCCGACTTTCACCATCACCGAAAACCGGTACAGCGACTATGCATATTACATCGTGACCGATGCCGTCTCTGAAGACGACCGAATGACTGAGGTCTATTCAAAAAGTACCGGCAAATGGCCTACTACACACATCTCGATGCAATATTCACGTTGGCGGGAAAACCATCCCGAAGAGGGAGGTTCGTTTTATGTCGGAGAGCAGAGCACAGATAAGATCGCACACACCTTTGAGCTCATCGACCCAGCCCGTAACACCGATTCACGCTGCAACATCAATCTCCGTTATGGATTTGAGAGTTCACGTAACTGCACCTCATCATTCAAGCTGACACCAACTGTGCTCAACTCTGACGACATACAGCTGTCAGACGTAAAAGCCACTATTGCCAGAAGCGCATATACCCAGTCTGAACCATACCGATTCCACGGAGCCACCAACTGGAGCAATGTAAGCTTCCTGGTTACGCATCCCACAGGCGAGGATGCCGCCAAGCTCACCAACCCGCTTATTATCAACGTAGAGACGCCCAATTCCGCGGGCTCCAACCACACGTTGAGCCACTGGATAGCCCGTCATGACGAGATGGTGCTGTATCTGCGCAACAACTATCTGCGCACACCCCAGATGCTGATGCTGGTCAACACGTTTGATTCAGGCACCACAGGCTTGACCCTCTACAAGAACGCTCCCGCATCAGGTTCGCTGCCCGCATCGACCCTCTCGTCGTCACCTATAGTATGGGATGTCTCCAACCCCTCCAATATCGCGCGCATACATCCTCAAAACGCCTCAACTTTCTGGAAATATGATTTCAGGACCCAGGCTGTGGAGGGCTGCCGTAAACTTATCGCTTTTGACCCACAGAAGGACCAATATACTCCCGAAATGGTTGGAACTGTCGAATCTCAGAACCTGCATGGCATAGGCACCGGGAGCAATCCTGTACCTGACATGGTGATTGTCACTGTGGACGCATTCAAAGCACATGCACAAAGACTCGCCGACATACACCGCCAGCTGCAGGGACTGGATGTCAGAGTGGTCACACATGACCAGCTCATCAACGAGTTCGGGTCTGGCACTCCACATGCCATGGCTTACCGCCTCTTTGCCAAGATGCTCTTCGAACGCGGTCGCAGTACGGACGAATCCTATCAATATGACGATGAAAACATATGGTACTATGACAGCAACGGCAACCGTATCATAGTCGACGACAAGAGCAAGTTCCGCTACATGCTTCTTTTTGGTCCTATGTCACATGATAATGTGCACATGGCAGCCCCAGGCAACGGCTACATGATCACCTATCAGGCTGAAGACCCATATCTCACCAATGTAACCACCGGCAATTATGCTCTCGCCGACTATTTCGGCATAGTCAACGACGATTTTACCGGCGATCGTGCGCATCAGATGTACGCGAGTGTGGCAGTAGGTGTGATTGACGCCATGAACCAGGCTGACGCAGAGCAAGCAGTCAGCAAGATAGAGAACTACCTTATGGGATTTCCTGGCGACTCCGACTACTTCAACCGCCTCACTATGGTCGGCGATGCCAGCCGTCAGTTTACAGAAGATGCCTACAATGCTCGTGGCACTGCTGCCGCTGCCAATCCAGCAGGAATAATCGACAACATATACACCGAGCTATATGACGGGAACAACGCTGACCGCGACACACAGGTACACTCCGACATAGCCTCTGCGCTTAATGCCGGCTCATACTTCTTCTCCTACGTCGGCCACTCACGCGCGGATGCCTTCGAAAGTGCATTCCCAGTATGGAACAATCAGCTGATTGCGTCCAACTACTATGACTACAAGCCGTTTGCAGCCTTAGGAACATGCTCCACGTTCCCCTATGACTGGTATAACAACAGCCTGGTACATAACTTCACCGCCAAAGCCGACGGTGGCATGCTGGCTGTAGTGGCAGCATGCCGTTCAGTGTTCCCTGCGCAGAACTTACAGCTGGTACAGGAATTTACAAAACGTCTGTATTCAGCCAAACCAGGCATGTATATAGGCGATGTGTACCGTGCGACGAAACGCACATTAATGCGCGACAACAACATGGCAGCTACATATTACGACAACCTGACTGTCAATTCAGCATGCTACGTCCTTTCAGGCGACCCCGCACTGCCCGTCATAGGTCTGTCACACACTGCCATGCTTACTGAAATCGCAGGCAAGGAGATAGCCAACAACGCCACGGTAGAGGACGGATCCATAATCGTCGAGCCATTCAGCTCTGTAACCATCAAGGGACGCATTTCTGCGATAGGTAATGACACAGCAGACTCGGAGTTTAACGGCACTGCCACCATCACGGTGCTTGACGGACCTGAGCATTCGACACTCAATCAGATGGATATGGAGTGGGATGACACTCAGATTTCAAAATTCAACGTGCCAGTGAAGGCCGGTGTATTTGAAGCTACATTCACCATCCCTCCCGGCAACCTGCCTGGCATCAGCAACCGTATCAGTGTATATGCCATCTCCGACGACAAGACCCAGGTAGCCACCGGAGTATCAAAAGCTCTTGCCGTCAAGGAAGTTGACACTCCTGATTCAGGCGACACCGAAGCACCGACCATTACCGAGCTATATCTGGACAACGCCGATACATTCAGCGATGGCACCGCTGTATCAGCTAATCCTACAGTATATGCCACCATCAACGATGCCCAGACCGGAATAGATGTGTCAGGCTCTCTCAACAGCAACCTCATGCTCGTGCTTGACGGCACGACCGAGCTTCAGAATGTGCTGTCACGAATGACCCCTTCTGCCGACAACGGCATGAAACTCGTCTACCCGCTATCCAATCTTGCAGACGGCAGCCACTCCATCAGCTTGACTGTCAGCGACAATGCGGGCAATACAGCCACTGAGACCATCAACTTCACCGTCATCAGCACTGCCCTCAACGCGACACTGGCTATAGATGACAATCCCGTCCGCGACATGATGAGCTACCGTCTGACCGATGCAGACATCTCCGACAGCACAGAACTCACTCTCATCATACGCGACATGTCGGGCAATACCGTCTATTCCTCAAAGGGAATAGGAACGGCTGGCACATGGGACCTTACCGCATCCGATGGCAGCAAGATAGCCGATGGACGCTACAAAGCCAATGTAATGCTGCGTGACGGAAATGTACACGGCTCAACACCCTCAGTAGAATTCATAGTTGTAAAATAAAATTTTACACTTTGCGGAGCCCTGCCACCGCAAAAGAGTCATCAGCAATCCCGCGTCAAAGGTGTCAAAGCCTGACGCGGGATTGCTATTTATTAACATAACCGATGGAAGATATAACGGAAATTTTGCTAAATTTGCAAAAAGTATCGTCACGAAGCAACGTACCGTAAACACGACCTTACACATCTGGACCTCCGTAAGTTATCATCATATAATCTAATACGGAACTACACGGGATAACTTGCATGTAAAAAAGCATCCTTTATCTCCTTGTCTTACCCTTATCATTTCGGCATGACAGGACGCGACTTGACCATGTAACCCCGACATATTGTTTCGGACAGGCGTCACTTTTGCGGTCTGGAGCCATTGCTGGTTTCCGGATGCCATACCTAAGAGGAAATAAAAAAACAACATAAATGACAAGGACATGGAATTATGTGCCCCTTACATCCAAGCAGCAGAAGCAGGAGACGGAGCTTGACAAACGCTTCGCCAACTGTCAGCCTATCAGCGAGTTGCTGGTGGAGCGTGGCATTACCACCATTGACGCGGCAGAAAGATTCTTTCATCCGTCGCTCGGTGATATGCACGATCCCTTCCTCCTCGACGGTATGGCTGCAGCAGTGGACTGTATAAACTCCGTAATGGGGCGAAAAGAGAAGATAAGGGTATTCGGCGACTACGATGTGGACGGCACCACCGCCGTGGCTCTCGTGTACAAGTACCTGAGCAACTTCTACTCCAACATAGATTATTACATCCCCACGCGCTACGACGAGGGCTATGGCGTAAGCACCCAGGCTATAGACGCGGCAGCCGAGAGCGGAGTCAAACTGATCATCATACTTGACTGCGGAGTCAAGGCGGTCGATGAGATTGCCTACGCCAAATCCAAGGGGATAGACTTCATCATCTGTGACCACCACATGGCTGACGACCGTCTGCCTGATGCGGTAGCCATACTCAATCCCAAACTCGAGGGTTCTGGCTATCCATTTCCGCATCTGAGCGGATGCGGTGTGGGCTTCAAGCTGATGCAGGCATTTGCATTATCCAACGGGCTTGACACCTCAGACCTCTATGCGCTGCTTGACCTGGTGGCAGTATCCATTGCAGCCGACATAGTGCCGATGGTGGGCGAAAACCGCATCATGGCATATCACGGTCTGCGCCGCATAAACAGCAACCCTAATATGGGTCTGCGCGGCATCATACGCATTTGCGGGCTTACCGGCAAGGAAATCACCGTCAGCGACCTGATATTCAAGATCGGACCGCGCATCAATGCTTCGGGACGCATGCAGAGCGGACGCGAGGCTGTGGAACTTCTTGTATCGCGTGACAGCGCGGATGCGCTTGACCGTGCCAAGGCGATAGACCAGTACAATCAGGACCGCAAAGAGCTTGACAAGCGCATCACCGAGGAGGCTAACGCGCTGCTCGAAGGGCACAGCGAAGACCTTGCATCACAGAAGTCGATAGTCATCTACAACAAGGACTGGCACAAAGGCATCATAGGCATCGTGGCTTCGCGTCTGACCGAGCTGTATTACAAGCCTGTGGTGGTGCTGACATTTGCCAACGGACTTGCCACTGGCTCGTCACGGTCAGTGCAAGGCTTTGATGTCTACAAAGCCGCCGACAGCGTGCGCGACCTACTCGAAAACTTCGGCGGACACCCCTATGCCGTCGGACTGTCGATGAAGGAGGAAAACGTGCCTGAGTTCCGCCGCCGCTTTGAAGAATATGTCAGCGGCAACATAACCCCTGACCAACTGACACCGCAGCTCTACATTGACGCAGTTGTGACATTCTCGCAGATTACCCCGGAGTTTGTCAGCACACTTCGTCACTTCAATCCATTCGGACCAGGCAACCAGAAGCCCGTGTTCTGCACCGAAAATGTCTCGGACTTCGGCACGAGCAAACTCGTCGGCAAAAACCTTGAGCACATCAAGCTGGAGCTTGTGGATCCGACATCGGGCAAGGTGTTCAACGGCATCGGCTTCAATATGGCGCGCCACTTCGACCACATCCATGCCGGCAAGCCGTTTGACATCTGCTACACGATAGAGGAGAACAAGCACATGCGCTCCAACTCGGCGATACAATTTCTCATCAAGGAAATCCGTCCGAGGGAGTAATGATGGGCTCTCAAGCCTACACATCTGATGACATGCACGATGTCCTCAAACGATATTGGGGATATGATTCTTTCCGTCCGCTCCAGCAAGAGATAATCACATCGGTGCTGTCAGGACACGACACCCTCGGGCTGCTGCCGACAGGCGGAGGCAAGAGCCTTACATTTCAAGTACCTGCGATGATGCTCCCAGGGCTGACCCTGGTAGTCACTCCACTCATCTCCCTGATGAAGGACCAAGTGGACAATCTTCGTCAGGTGGGCATCACTGCCACATACCTCTATTCGGGGATGACGCTGCGCGAGCACAACCTCGCCCTTGACCGCTGCCATGCAGGCAAGGCGAAACTGCTCTACGTATCGCCTGAAAAACTGAAATCAGAGACTTTCATCGCCACCCTGTCATCGTTGCGCATAAGCATGATTGTGGTCGACGAGGCTCACTGCATATCGCAATGGGGCTATGATTTCCGTCCGAGCTACCTCGCCATAGCCGATGTGCGCCGCCTGTTTCCCGATGCCCCCGTGTTGGCATTGACTGCATCTGCCACGCCGCAGGTGGCTGATGACATCATGGAGCGGCTCTGCTTCAAAGAGCGGAGCATATACGCCCGCAGCTTCCACCGCGACAATCTCAGCTACATAGTGCGCTACGACAGCCACAAGGAGGTGCCGCTGCTGCGTGTGCTCCGCGGAGTGCCAGGCACGGCGATAGTCTATGTACGGTCTCGACGCCGCACGGTGGAAATAGCCCGTACACTTATAGATAACGGCATCAGTGCTGATTACTACCATGCTGGACTTGATCCGACCGACAAAGCAGACAAACAGAACAGATGGAAAGATGGCTCAATCCGCGTAATCGTGGCGACCAACGCCTTCGGCATGGGCATCGACAAGCCCGACGTCAGGGCGGTGGTGCATTATGACCTGCCGCCGTCGCTTGAGGAATACTATCAGGAGGCTGGACGCGCCGGGCGTGACGGCAAGCATGCCTTCGCCGTGCTGCTCGTGGCTCCGTATGACAAGGCGACACTCTCGCGCCGCATCTCTGATGCCTTTCCGCCCAAAGATTTCATACGTAAGGTCTACGAGCTGGCATGCAATTTCACCAACATCCCTGTCGGCGAGGGTGTGGGACATACCTATGAGTTTGACTTCAACCGCTTCATCTCCACCTACCGTCTCAACGCCACAATGGCACACTCGGCTCTCAGGCTGCTCTCTCGTGCCGGATTCATAGAATACAGTGACGAAATCGGAGGACGCGGACGTGTGATGGTGCTGCTTGACAAGCACCAGCTTTATGACATGGAGCTCTCGGATAATGCGGACAAGGTGCTGCAATGCCTGCTACGCAGCTATACAGGGCTTTTTGCGGACTATATAGCCATTTCCGAGTCGTTGATAGCCTCACGATGCCAGATGACCGAGAACGCCGTCTATGAGGCTCTGTTGGAGCTTACACGGCTTCATGCCGTCCATTACATACCTCGACGTACATTGCCCTATCTCTATATGCCGATACGACGTGTGCTGCCCAAGCATGTGGATATGCCGCTGGAAATCTACGAGCACCGCAAGCAGGTTATGGAACACCGCATTGCAGCGATGCGCCGATTCGCCTTCGACACCGACCGCTGCCGCGTCACAGGGATGCTTGAATATTTCGGCGAGAAGCCTGAGGCGGACTGTGGACAGTGCGACGTGTGCCGCAGCCGCCGCAAACCCTCGGCTGTCATCGACGTGGAGCAATCCGTCACCTATCTCGCCAGCCAGCCCGGCGGACACACCATCGACTACATGGTCAGCCAGCTCGGTCTCTCCCACCGCGAAGCCGTCATCGCCGCCGTCCGCACCCTCCTTGACCGCGAAGCCGCCACCGTCGCCCCCGACGGCACCGTCACCCTCCGCCTCAAGAAATAACCACCTCACAAAAGTAGGGACATGCCGTGGCATGTCCGCCCAACAGGCGTTGCAATTGCACATCGTTGGCTGAGACGCGGACATGCCACGGCATGTCCCTACGGGTTAATTGTGTCAAGTGCCTGATTTGTAGTGACGCGGGCGGAATGCATTGGGGGGGGAATATACAATGAGAGTGGCCCGCTGCGCGGGGTGCGCTGGCGGGCCACTGGTGTGGGTATCCTTGGGTGGATGGGATTATTCGGCTGCGGGAGCTTCGGTTGCTTCAGCTGCTGCTTCAGCCTTGGGGGCTTCGGCGGCTGCGGGCTTTGAGGACTTGCGAGAGCGGCGTGTGCGGCTTGTCTTCTTTTCGTCCTTAGCCTTGAGCATGGCTTCGTTGTAGTCAACCAGCTCTATGAAGCACATCTGGGCGTTGTCGCCGAGACGGTTGCCGGTCTTGAGGATGCGGGTGTAGCCTCCGGGGCGGTCGCCGATCTTCTGTGCGATTTCGCGGAAGAGCTCGGTGACGGCGTATTTGTTCTGGAGGTAGCTGAACACGAGGCGGCGATTGGACATGTTGTCGTCCTTGGCGCGGTTGATCAGCGGCTCAGCATACATGCGCAGTGCCTTGGCTTTTGCCAGTGTGGTGTTGATGCGCTTGTGCATGATAAGCGATATAGTCATATTGGCCAGCATGGCATCGCGGTGAGCCTTCTTGCGGCCAAGATGGTTAAATTTCTTATTGTGTCTCATCGTCAGTGATTAGTCTTTGTCGAGTTTATACTTAGAAATATCCATTCCGAACGACAGGTTCAGATTGGCAAGGAGTTCGTCAAGCTCTGTGAGCGACTTCTTGCCGAAGTTGCGGAACTTTAGGAGGTCATTCTTGTTGAATACCACGAGTTCGCCGAGAGTCTCGACTTCGGCACTCTTGAGGCAGTTGAGTGCGCGGACCGAGAGATCCATGTCCACGAGCTTGCTCTTGAGGAGCTGGCGCATGTGGAGCACTTCTTCGTCAAATTCCTCGTCATCTGATGTCTCGGGTGTCTCAAGAGTGATTTTCTCGTCAGAGAAGAGCATCAGGTGATGGATAAGGATTTTGGCTGCCTCTTTGAGGGCATCCTTGGGATGGATGGAGCCGTTGGTGGTAATCTCAAGCGTGAGTTTGTCGTAGTCGGTCTTCTGGTCAACGCGGAAGTTGTCAACGGTGTACTTCACATTCTTGATGGGGGTGTAGATGGAGTCGATGGCGAGGACGTCGATGGCATCGTTGGGCGATGCGTTTTCCTCGGCGGGGACCCAACCGCGGCCCTTGTTGATTGTGAGCTCGATGTTGAATGTAGCGTCGGGATCCAAATGACATATGACGAGGTCGGGGTTGAGCACCTCAAAGTGGGTGAGCGCCTTGCCTATGTCGCCGGCTTTGAACACCTCCGTGCCTGACACAGTGATCGAGACTTTTTCAGCCTCGGCGTCTTCCACTGTCTGCTTGAGGTCTACCTTCTTGAGGTTGAGGATGATGTTTGTGACATCTTCCTTGACACCGGGGATGGTGTCGAACTCATGGCGTACACCGTCGATCTTTATGGTCGATATGGCGTAGCCTTCGAGGCTTGAAAGAAGTATGCGACGAAGAGCGTTGCCGATGGTGATGCCATAGCCCGGCTCAAGAGGCTTGAACTCAAACTTGCCAAACGTGTTGTTGGCTTCGAGCATCAAGACTTTGTCAGGTTTCTGAAATGCTAATATAGCCATTGAGGATCGTATTATTAGAAGATTGATTACTTAGAATACAACTCGACGATAAGTTGCTCCTTGATGTTTTCGGGGATGTCCTCGCGGGTGGGGACATGGAGGAAGCGGCCAGCCTTGGCGCTCTCGTCCCACTCGATCCAGGGATACTTGCTGTGGTTGAAACCAGCAAGCGCGTCAGCAATCACCTCAAGCGACTTGGCTTTCTCGCGGACGGCAACGATGTCGCCGGGCTTAACCTGATATGAGGGGATGTTGACTACATCGCCGTTGACGGTGATGTGGCGGTGGAGGACAATCTGACGGGCAGCGGCACGTGTAGGAGCGATGCCCAGACGATATACGACATTGTCGAGACGGCTTTCGAGGAGCTGGAGGAGGAGCTCGCCGGTAATACCTTTCATGCGTGAAGCCTTCTCGAAGAGGTTGCGGAACTGGCGTTCGAGCACACCGTAGGTGTACTTCGCCTTCTGCTTTTCGCGAAGCTGGACACCATACTCACTGGTCTTGCGGCGCTTGTTCTGACCGTGCTGACCGGGCGCGTAGTTTTTCTTAGCGAGCACTTTGTCTTCGCCAAAGATGGGTTCACCAAACTTGCGTGCGATTTTGGATTTAGGTCCTGTGTATCTTGCCATTTTTGATGGGTTGGTTAAGATTTGAGTCTCGTCATCGGCGGATGTGGAAGCCTTGTCGCTTGGGAATTCAGCGGAGTGCTGCCGGTGCCATTCCTGTCATTACTGTGGTAAAGGATCGTGAGACGGAGTTGCCTTTTAGTGCAGCCGCGACTGCGACAATTAAGAGGATATTTCTATCAAAGACATGTAATCACGCTCCGCGCATGGTGGCGGTGCGCTGTCGCAGTCATAATTTCACGTTCAAGGCACTTTCGTCGTCTCGATGGTCAGCCGCTACGCCGCGATGCCAGCTGGGCATCTTGATGGCTTGTATAGGAGCCTTACCGTCGATGAGTGGTCTCAGAAGATATAAATAGGGTTATTTGCTATCTTGTGGTGAAGATAAGGGGAGATTAGACGCGGCGACGCTTGGGAGGACGGCAGCCGTTGTGGGGCAGCGGAGTTACGTCCACGATTTCGGTCACTTCTATACCAGCACCGTGGATGGTACGGATAGCGCTTTCGCGACCGTTGCCGGGTCCTTTGACATAAGCTTTAACCTTGCGGAGGCCGAGATCATATGCTGTCTTGGCACAATCCTGAGCTGCCATCTGGGCAGCGTAGGGTGTGTTCTTCTTGCTTCCGCGGAAGCCCATCTTACCAGCTGACGACCAGGAGATGACCTGACCCTCGCTGTTGGCTAAGCACACGATAATGTTGTTAAAAGATGAGTGAACGTGAAGCTGGCCGTCTGCGCCGACTTTGACGTTTCTCTTCTTTGCTGCGACTGTCTTTTTTGCCATGTTGTAATTATGAATTATTTAGTTGCTTTCTTCTTGTTGGCAACGGTCTTCTTGCGACCCTTGCGTGTACGGGCGTTGTTCTTGGTGGACTGGCCGCGCACGGGAAGTCCGATACGGTGACGGATACCGCGATAGCAACCGATGTCCATCAGTCGCTTGATATTGAGCTGGATTTCGCTGCGGAGGTCACCCTCGACCTTATAGTTGGCCTGGATCACTTCACGTACTTTAGCGGCCTGGTCGTCGGTCCAGTCCATAACTTTGATGTCGCGAGCGACACCAGCCTTGTCAAGGATAGACTTGGCTGCGCTACGGCCGATGCCGTAGATGTAGGTCAGGGCGATTTCGCCATGCTTATTCTGGGGGAGGTCAACTCCCACGATACGTACTGCCATATTTACTTAGCTATGAAAATATTTTGCAAAAGTAATAAAATTATCCTTGACGTTGCTTGTTTTTAGGATTCTTTTTGTTAATCACGTACAAGCGGCCTTTGCGACGAACGATCTTGTCGTCAGCGCTGCGCTTCTTGATTGAGGCTCTTACTTTCATTGTGTATGTTACGGTTGTAAGTGTTAGATTGATCTGTGGGGTATGCGCTTTATGGCTCTGCCGCCCCGTGGGGCTGGTTATTTGTAGCGGAACGCGATACGTCCTTTGGAAAGGTCGTAGGGTGACATCTCCACTCTGACGCGGTCACCGGGGAGAATCTTGATGTAGTGCATGCGCATCTTGCCCGAAATGTGGGCTGTGATTTCATGTCCGTTTTCAAGTTCGACGCGGAACATTGCGTTGCTAAGTGATTCGACTATCACGCCGTCTTGTTCGATTGCTGCTTGTTTTGCCATAAATTGCTTTGTGGGCTTGCGCCCGGTTATGTTTTTTGTGGGGTAATGTTTAGTTTCTGTGATGCTGCCGGCTGTTTTGCCAAAGGGGATGTGATCAGATAAATCTGTCACCGAGTGCCTGATGTATCGGCTCAAAAGTGGTCAACACGCGGGTCTCGCCATCGATGATCGCTACGGTGTGCTCATAATGGGCGGAGGGCTTGCGGTCACGCGTGGTGCATGTCCAGCCGTCATGGCCTATCACTATGTTACGTGAGCCGAGATTGATCATCGGTTCGATACAGATGCACATACCGTTTTTGATGACGGGTCCGGTGCCTCGACGTCCGTAATTGGGGACTTCGGGGTCTTCGTGCATCTTGCGTCCTATGCCATGGCCACACATCTCGCGGACGACGGAGTAACCGCGGCGTTCGCAATATGTCTGCACGGCGTTGGAGATGTCACCTATGCGACGTCCCTCGCGGCATGCCTCGATGCCTACGTAGAGGCTCTCTTTGGTTGTGCGGAGCAGCTGCATCACTTTCTCGTCGACATCGCCCACGGGAAATGTGTAGCACATGTCGCCATTGAATCCGTCAAGTTCCACCACAGTGTCTATACCTACGATGTCACCCTCCTGCAAGGTATAGGGACCAGGGAATCCGTGGACCACGACCTCGTTGACTTCGATGCACAGGGTGGCGGGGAAGCCCCCGTAGCCGAGGCAGGCGGGTTTGCCGCCGTTGTCGAGCATATATTCGCGTGCGACGTTGTCAAGCTTGCGGGTAGTCACTCCCGGGGCGACCCACTTGGCAACTTCGCCAAGTGTGTCGCTCACGAGTGTGCAAGCTGCCTGCATCTTCTGCATCTCTTCAGGTGTCTTCAGAAATATCATAATGAGCAGTTAATGGGGATGATTTGTCAGGTTGATGTATCTGTAATGTTATCTATCGACGGACGCCGGAATCAATATGCGCTGCCTGTGGTGCGACCCTTGATTTTGCCGTCCTTCATCAGACCGTCATAGTGGTGCATCATCAGGTGGCTCTCGATCTGCTGGAGGGTGTCAAGCACTACTCCGACGAGAATCAGCAGCGATGTGCCTCCGAAGAACTGTGCGAAGTTCTGGCTGATGCCGAAGAAACGTGCGAAAGCCGGGAGGATGGCAACGATGCCGAGGAATATTGAGCCGGGGAGGGTGATGCGTGACATGATGCTGTCGAGGTATTCAGCTGTCTTCTTGCCGGGCTTGACGCCGGGGATGAAGCCGTTGTTGCGCTTCATGTCCTCAGCCATCTGCTGCGGGCGCACTGTGATGGCAGTGTAGAAGTAGGTGAATGCGACAATCATCAGGAAGTAGACGAGATTGTACCAGAATCCGTTGATGTCACTGAACGCTGCGAAGAAACCGCGTGTGGCATCGCCTGCCGAGCCGAATCCGGCGATGGTGATGGGGATGAACATAATCGCCTGGGCGAAGATGATAGGCATCACACCTGCCGCATTGACCTTGAGGGGGATGTACTGGCGTGCTCCGCCATACTGCTTGTTGCCGACGATGCGCTTCGCATACTGCACGGGGACTTTGCGTGTTCCCTGCACGAGCAGCACTGCACCGATGGTGACAGCGAAGAGGAGCAGAAGCTCGATGATGAACATCACCAGACCGCCCTGGCTGCCGGTAGAACCCGGAAGACGGCTTGTGAACTCGTAGAACAGAGCTCCCGGGAGGCGGGCGATGATACCAACGAGGATGATGAAGCTGATACCGTTGCCGATACCGCGGTCAGTGATGCGCTCGCCGAGCCACATGATAAACATGGAGCCGGCTGCGAGTATGACGGTCAGGTAGACGATGCTCCAGAAGCCGAGGGCAGCCATGCCGCCGGCGCTGGTTACCTGCACGTTGAGGTTGACCAGATAAGCAGGACCCTGGAGGAGCAGAATCAGCACTGTCAGATAACGGGTGTACTGATTGAGCTTCTGGCGTCCGCTCTCGCCCTCACGCTGCATCTTCTGGAACGAAGGGAGCACCATGCCGAGGAGCTGTATCACGATCGAAGCCGTGATATAGGGCATGATACCGAGGGCGAAAATCGAGGCCTGGCTGAAAGCACCGCCCGAGAACATGTCGAGGAGCTGCATCAGACCGCTCTTGTTGGTGAAGCGGCTGAGAGCCTCGAGATCCTCAGGACGGATGCCGGGAAGCACCACGTAGCAACCCAGGCGGTAGATAAGTACCAGCAGCAGGGTCACCAACAGGCGCTTGCGCAGCTCCTCGATGGTCCATATGTTTTTAACTGTTTGGATAAAACTCATCGGGGGTGGAGGTATTAGATTTTCGTTACCGAGCCTCCGGCAGCCTCGATGGCAGCCTGAGCGGCAGCCGAGAATGCGTTTGCCTCGACAGCGAGTTTGTGAGAGATAGTGCCGTTTGCGAGGATTTTGACAAGCTGACGGCGGTTGATGAAGCCGGCTTCGCGGAGCTCTTCGATACCGATCTTTTCAAGGTTCTTGGCAGCAGCGAGCTCTTCGAGAGTGCTGAGATTGATAGCCTTGTACTCGACACGGTTGATGTTCTTGAAACCGAACTTGGGCAGACGGCGCTGGAGAGGCATCTGACCACCTTCAAAACCGATCTTGCGTGAATAGCCTGAACGAGACTTCGCGCCCTTGTGGCCGCGGGTAGATGTGCCGCCTTTGCCTGAGCCGGGACCACGACCGATGCGGGTCTTGCGGGTGACAGAACCAACGGCAGGTTTGAGATTGCTTAAGTCCATAACTTTTGGTTAATGTTTTGCGGGGTTAAACTTATACGTTGGTTACTTCTACGAGGTGGCGAACACGGTTGACCATGCCTCGGATAGAGGGGGTGTCCTCTTTGATGACCGAGTGGTGCATCTTGTGGATGCCAAGGGCGTCAAGGGTCTCTTTCTGCACCTTGGGAGCCTTGATGCGGCTCTTTATCTGTGTGATTTTAATCTGTGCCATGATTGAGATGGTGGGTTAGAGAGGAGAGTGATTATAAATCAATGGTGTGGGATGAAGGATTCCGCCGCCCACCCTGTCCGCGCCTGACGGGGCGGACAGGGCGAAGTGCGGATGGTTCCTTTATCAGCCGTGGAACACCTTGTCGAGTGATACTCCGCGGTTCTGAGCCACCTGTGCCGGAGAGCGGAGCTCGCCGAGGGCTTCGATGGTTGCCTTGACGAGGTTGTGGGGGTTAGACGAGCCCTTAGACTTGGCAAGGACGTCGGTGATACCCACGCTCTCGAGCACGGCACGCATAGCACCACCAGCCTTTACACCGGTACCCTGACCGGCAGGCTTGAGGATTACGCGAGAGCCGCCGAACTTGGCTTCCTGCTCGTGGGGGATGGTGCCCTTGTGGACGGGGACACGGATAAGGTTTTTCTTGGCAGCCTCCACGCCCTTGGCGATGGCGGCTGTCACTTCATTGGCTTTGCCGAGACCCCAGCCTACGATGCCGTCTTCGTTGCCGACTACGACGATCGCTGCGAAGGTGAATGTACGGCCGCCCTTGGTGACCTTGGTCACACGATTGATGGCTACAAGGCGATCCTTGAGCTCGATATCGTTGGTTGATTTAACGCGGTTGTTCTTGTTTGCCATGATTCTGATTAGAATTTGAGGCCACCGTTGCGGGCGGCGTCTGCCAATGATTTAACTCGTCCGTGGAACAGGTAACCGTTGCGGTCGAAGACCACTTCGGAGATACCGGCTTCAAGGGCTTTCTTAGCGATAGATTCGCCCACTTTAGCAGCGATTTCGGACTTGTTGCCCTCGGCGATGCCTTTAGACGATGCAGAGACGATGGTCTTGCCTGCGAGGTCGTCGACGAGCTGGACATAGATCTGCTTGTTGCTGCGGAACACGGTCATGCGCGGACGAGCAGCGGTGCCTGAGATGCGGCCGCGGATGCGGGCCTTGATCTTGTTGCGGCGTTGTATCTTGGAAAACATATGATCAGTTCAATGTTGTGTGGTGAGTGGTATGGTTGATTACTTGGCGCTTGCCGATTTGCCAGACTTGCGGCGGATAACTTCACCGACAAACTTGATACCTTTACCCTTGTAGGGCTCGGGCTTGCGGAGGCTGCGGATTTTGGCGCAAACCTGACCGAGGAGCTGCTTGTCGTCGCTCTCGAGGATGATGAGCGGGTTCTTGTTACGTTCGCTCTTAGCCTCAACCTTGACTTCGGGGGGAAGCTTGAGGTAGATGGCGTGAGAGTATCCGAGCGAGAGCTCGAGTACCTGGCCTGTGGCTGCGGCGCGGTAACCTACGCCGACGAGTTCCATCTCCTTGCGGTAGCCTTCGCTTACGCCCACTACCATGTTGTGGATGAGGGCGCGGTAGAGGCCGTGCTGGGCGCGGTGTTCGCGGTCGTCGGTAGGACGGGTCAGTACCACTTCATTGTTCTCGACCTTGATATCGAGGTCGGGATTGACTTTCTGAGTGAGGGTGCCCTTGGGACCCTTGACGGTTACAGTGTCGCCGCTGACTGTTACAGTCACACCGGCGGGGATGGCGATGGGTGCTTTACCTATACGTGACATTACTCTTCAGGGTTTAAAGGTTAATAGATATAGCAGAGCACTTCGCCGCCAATCTTGAGCTCCTGGGCCTTCTTGTTGGTCATGACGCCCTTAGAAGTAGAGAGGATGGCGATGCCTAAACCGTTTAACACTCGGGGCATGTCCTTGTAGCCGGTGTACTGGCGCAAACCGGGACGTGACACGCGCTTGAGACCCTTGATGGCGTTGACCTTGTCAACGGGGTCGTACTTCAGGGCGATCTTGATCACACCTGCGGGGGTCTCACCCTCTATAAACTTGTAGTTAAGTATATAGCCTTGTTCGAAGAGAATCTTGGTGATCTCTTTCTTCAAGTTTGAGGCAGGCACCTCGACAACTCGGTGGTTGGCTTTGATGGCGTTCCTCAATCTTGTCAGATAATCTGCTATAGGATCGGTCATTGTTGTGTGGATTGTTTAAATTGATTCGGCTCATTCCGAACAATATTCAAATATTCACGCTTGCCGCGCGGCCTCCAAGCAAGCCGAAGGCCTCGTGGCCGGGGAGAGAGGGAGAGGTGGCAGCGTGACAGATGACGTATTGCCGGTAATACTTGGTCAGATGAGCACTTGATTCAAAAAGAGAGGTTGGACGATTAAATCTTGGTGTCTCGGTTGAAGGGGTTTGCTACTATCGAGCGTGTATTACCAGCTTGCCTTCTTAACGCCGGGGATCAGACCGGCAGATGCCATTTCGCGGAACTGGATACGAGAGATGCCAAACTGGCGCATGTATCCTTTGGGACGGCCGGTGATGGAGCAGCGGTTGTGAAGACGCACGCTTGAGGCGTTCTTGGGAAGCTTCTGGAGGCCTTCGTAGTCACCGGCTTCCTTGAGGGCAGCCTTCTTGGCGGCATACTTGGCTACGAGCTTCGCGCGCTTCACCTCGCGGGCTTTCATTGATTCTTTTGCCATATTCTTGTAAGATGTTGGGGTCTTAAGGATTGGGGTGATTACTTGTTGGCGTTCTTGAAGGGCAGACCGAAAGCCTTGAGCAGTGCATAGCCCTCCTCGTCGGTGTTGGCTGAAGTCACGAAAGTGATGTTCATGCCGAGCAGCTTGGAGATGCTGTCAATGTTGATTTCGGGGAAGATGATCTGCTCTGTGATGCCGAGGGTGTAGTTGCCACGGCCGTCGAGCTTGCCGTCGATACCCTTGAAGTCACGGATACGGGGCAGAGCCACGCGCACGAGACGCTCAAGGAACTCGTACATGCGCTCGCGACGGAGTGTCACGCGCACACCGATGGGCATTTTCTTGCGCACCTTGAAGTTAGAGATGTCCTTGCGTGAGAGGGTTGCCACGGCTTTCTGACCTGTGATGGCTGTAAGCTCGTTGATGGCAGTCTCGATGATCTTCTTGTCCTGTGTAGCCTGTCCGAGGCCCTGATTGATGACAATCTTCTCAAGGCGGGGAACCTGCATCACAGTAGAGTAGTTGAACTCCTTGGTGAGCGCGGGGACGATGCGCTCCTTATAGTCTTTGCTGAGTGTTGTCTCCATTATTTGATCTCCTGTCCTGATTTCTTGGCGTAACGTACTAACTTGCCGTTGGCGTCGACGCGGCGGCCGATGCGGGTGGGCTTACCTGTCTTGGGGTCGACGAGTGCCAGATTGGAGATGTTGATGGGTGCCTCCATCTTGATAAGGCCGCCCTGGGGGTGCTTTGCACTGGGCTTTGTGGCCTTGGTCACGATGTTAACTCCCTCAACGATGGCACGATTCTTGTCGCGAATCACCTTGAGGACGCGGCCAGTGGTGCCACGGTCGTCGCCGGAGATTACGATGACATTGTCGTCTTTCTTTATCTTGATCTTGCTCATTGTTGTTGATGTCGATTGAGTTTGTCGTTGTTAAGAGTGAAGATGTAAGGGGTATCAGAGCACCTCGGGTGCGAGTGACACGATCTTCATGTTGGTGGCGCGGAGTTCGCGTGCCACGGGACCGAAGATACGGGTTCCGCGGAGCTCGCCGGCGTTGTTGAGCAGGACGCAGGCGTTGTCGTCGAAACGGATGTATGATCCGTCGGGACGGCGCACTTCCTTCTTGGTGCGGACCACTACAGCCTTGCTGACGGTGCCCTTCTTTACATCGCTTGAGGGAATCACACTCTTGACGCTCACTACGATGATGTCGCCTACCGAAGCGTAACGGCGACCTGTACCACCGAGGACGTGGATGCAGAGTGCTTCCTTGGCGCCGCTGTTGTCAGCGACTGTTAATCGGCTTTCTGTCTGTATCATGATGTCTGAGGGTGTGGGGTTATTTCACTTTTTCGATGATTTCTACTAAGCGCCATCTTTTGGTGGCTGAGAGGGGGCGGGTCTCCATCAGGCGCACTTTGTCGCCGATGCTGCACTCGTTCTTCTCGTCGTGAGCGTGGTACTTCTTGGTCTTGTTGACAAACTTGCCATAGATGGGGTGCTTCTCCTTGTATTTCACTGTAACAGTGATGGTTTTGTCACCCTTGTTTGACGACACGACCCCGATGCGCTCTTTGCGGAGGTTTCTTTTTTCTTCCATAGTGTTGCTGGGTCAGTTTCGTTGGTTACTTATTGTTGAGTTCACGCATGCGGAGCTCTGTCTTGACGCGGGCGATGTCACGGCGGTCAGCGGTGATCTTGGCGGGGTTGTCGACAGGCGAGATAGCGTGGTTGATCTTGAGCTGGCGGTAGTCTTTCTCCATCTCGACGAGGCGTGCCTGGAGGTCGGCGGTTGCCATTTCCTTGATTTCTTGTTTCTTCATGACGGATCAGACGTTTTGTGTGGGGTCGTAGTCACGACGTACGATGAACTTGGTGGTGACGGGGAGCTTCTGGGCAGCGAGGCGGAGAGCTTCTTTAGCCACTTCGAAGGGTACACCCTCGACTTCGAGGATTATGCGTCCGGGAGTCACAGGAGCCACGAAACCTTCGGGCGAACCTTTACCTTTACCCATGCGGACTTCGGCAGGCTTCTTGGTGATGGGCTTGTCCGGGAAAATGCGGATCCAGATCTGGCCCTGACGCTGCATGTAACGTGTCACGGCGATACGGGCAGCCTCGATCTGGCGGCCGGTAATCCATTTTGACTCGAGAGTCTTTATGCCGAACGAACCGAAAGCCAGCTGGTTGCCGCGCTGGGCATTACCCTTCATGCGGCCCTTCTGCGAGCGACGGAACTTGGTTTTTTTAGGTTGTAACATTGTTGTTGCGTTTAATTAACAGTGTTGGGAATGATGTTGGGTAATGATTCGCTCAACGGTTGCCACCCTGGTTGTTACGGGGCTTGCGGAAGCCACCGCGACGGGGTGCACGCTCGCCGGAGGGACGGCTCTCGCGCTGGTTGGCAGTGAACTGGGGAGCCAGGTCACGCTTGCCATACACTTCACCGCGGCAGATCCATACCTTCACGCCTACGACACCTACCTTGGTGTGTGCTTCTACGAGAGCGTAGTCGATGTCGGCACGGAGAGTGTGGAGGGGTGTGCGGCCTTCCTTGAACATCTCGCTACGAGCCATTTCGGCACCGTTGAGACGTCCGCTGACCTGAATCTTGATGCCCTCGGCTCCGGCGCGCATTGTGCTGGCTACTGCCATCTTGACTGCACGGCGGTAAGCTATCTTGCCTTCGATCTGGCGGGCGATGTTGGCTGCCACGATCTGGGCGTCGAGCTCGGGACGCTTCACCTCGTAGATGTTGATCTGCACATCCTTGTCGGTGATCTTCTTGAGCTCTTCCTTGAGCTTGTCGACTTCAGCGCCGCCCTTGCCGATGATGAGTCCGGGGCGAGAAGTGCACACGGTGATAGTGATGAGTTTGAGTGTACGTTCGATGACGATGCGTGAAACGCTTGATTTGGCAAGACGCACATCGAGATACTTGCGGAGCTTGGAGTCCTCAAGCAGCGTATCGCCATAGTTTTTGCCACCAAACCAGTTGCTGTCCCAGCCGCGGATCACGCCGAGGCGGTTGCTGATTGGATTAACTTTTTGTCCCATGATGGTGTCTTATGCCTTTTTAGATTTTTTGTTTTCGATTGAGTCCACCACGAGAGTCACGTGGTTGGCGCGCTTGCGGATGCGGTAGCCGCGGCCCTGGGGGGCTGGACGGAGGCGCTTGAGCATAGGCGCGGGGTTGACGAATATGGTGGAGATGAAGAGCTCGCCGCTCTCTGCCTTGCGGTCGTTTTTGGCTTCCCAGTTAGCCACGGCAGAGCGGAGGCATTTCTCGAGGCGCGCTGCGGCTTCTTTGTTGGAGAACTTCAGGACGCCGAGAGCTTTGAACACCTCCATGCCGCGCACCATGTCAGCGACGAGGCGCATTTTGCGGGGCGACGAGGGGATGTTGGTCAGCTTGGCGAAAGATACCTGACGGCGCTCTTCCTTCATTTTGTTGGCTGAAAGTCTTTTTCTTGCACCCATTTTATTTAGATGTCTTGCTTGTTTTTAACTTGATTATAAAGTAGTCGGCTCGCGGCACGGTTTATTTTTTCTTGTTGCCGGCGTGACCACGGAAGGTACGTGTGGGAGCGAATTCGCCCAGCTTGTGACCTACCATGTTCTCGGTAACATAGACAGGGATAAACTTATTGCCGTTGTGGACAGCGAAAGTGTGTCCAACGAAGTCAGGTGAAATCATCGAAGCGCGTGACCAGGTCTTGATGACCGATTTCTTGCCGCTTTCTTCCATGGCTGCCACCTTCTTCTCAAGCTTGACGCTGATAAACGGGCCTTTTTTTAATGAACGACTCATAGTGTGGTACGTTGTGAATGAGAGTTAAGTGAAAGTGGATTACTTCTTGCGGCGCTCGATAATGTACTTCGAACTCTGCTTCTTGGGCGCGCGAGTCTTGAGACCCTTCGAGTAGAGGCCCTTGCGTGAGCGAGGATGTCCACCTGAAGCACGACCTTCGCCACCACCCATGGGGTGATCGACAGGGTTCATTACTACGCCGCGGTTGCGGGGACGGCGGCCGAGCCAGCGAGAACGACCGGCTTTGCCGGAACGCTCGAGCGAGTGCTCAGAGTTGCCTACGACACCTACCGTAGCCTTGCATGTGGCGAGGATGCGGCGGGTTTCGCCTGAAGGAAGTTTCACGATCACATAATCGCCTTCACGGGATACGAGCTGGGCGAATGTGCCGGCAGAGCGTGCCATGAAAGCTCCCTGACCGGGACGCAGCTCGATGTTGTGGATGAGGGTACCTACGGGGATGTTTGCCAGGGGAAGGGCGTTGCCTACCTCGGGGGCAGCATCGGGGCCGCTCACTACGGTGGTTCCTACCTGGAGGCCGTTGGGTGCGATGATGTAAGCTTTAGCTCCGTCTACGTAGTAAAGGAGGGCGATGCGAGCCGAACGGTTAGGATCGTACTCGATCGACTTTACTACTGCGGGTACACCGTCTTTCGTTCGCTTGAAGTCAATCATACGGTAGCGGCGCTTGTGACCGCCACCACGGTAACGTGTGGTGAGGTGGCCTTCGGCGTTTCGGCCACCGGTTGACTTCCGTCCGACCGTAAGAGATTTCTCTGGTGTGGTAGCAGTGATTACGCCTTTGAACACACCAATAACTTTGTGTCTCTGCCCCGGTGTTGTGGGCTTGAATTTTCTTACTGCCATTGTTGTTTATCAGATGTTGCTATAGAAATCGATTGTTTCACCTTCGGCGAGGGTCACGATGGCTTTCTTGTAAGCCTCGGTCTTGCCGCGGAGCAGCCCGGAACGAGTCCAGCGTGAGCGGTTTTTGCCGCGCTGCTGCATGGTGTTGACTGCTTCAACCTTGACGCCGTAAAGCTCCTCGACCAGTGATTTGATCTGGTACTTGTTGGCTTCGGGAGAAACACGGAAAGTGTAGCGGTTGAGCTTCTCCTGAAGCTTGGTCGCCTTCTCTGTGACGATGGGTGTTATCTGGATATCCATTGTATATGAGTTCCTCCTGGGGGTTAAAGATTATTGATTACTTCAAGGCCGCCTTCGGTCAGAAGGATGGCGTTAGAGTTCATGACTGCGTAGGTGTTGAGGTCGCATGCACGCATTACGCGGGCGTTGGGCACGTTGCGCACTGAGAGAGCCACATTGCGCTCGATGCTCTCAACCACGAGGAGAACTTTCTTGCCTTCGGCTTCGAGGTTCTGGGCGAGCTTGATAAAGTCCTTGGTCTTGGGAGCTTCGAACGAGAAGTTCTCCACCACCTTGATCATGTTGTCCTGCACCTTGTAGGTCAGGGCTGACTTGCGTGCCAGATCCTTTACTTTCTTATTCAACTTAAAGCGGTAGTCGCGAGGACGGGGACCGAATACACGGGCACCGCCTGAGAGCAGGGGCGAGTTGATGTCGCCGATACGTGCGCCGCCGCCGCCTTTCTGCTTGTGGAGCTTGCGGGTAGAGCCTGACATCTCAGAGCGTTCCTTGCTCTTAGCTGTGCCCTGACGCTGGTTGGCGAGAAATTGCTTTACATCAAGATATACGGCGTGCTCGTTGGCTTCTACTGCAAATACCTCATCGTTGAGGGTGGCTTTGCGGCCTGTGTCTTTTCCTTCAATGTTGTATATTGCGAGTTCCATTATTTTTCGATTAAGACGATTGAACCTTTACTTCCGGGCACTGAACCTTTGATGACGAGAATATTCTGCTCGGGCATCACCTTGATGACCTGGAGGTTTTGAACTGTCACACGCTTGTTGCCTGTCTGGCCAGCCATGCGCATGCCTTTGAACACTTTTGCGGGGTAAGAGCAGGCACCGATAGAACCGGGGGCGCGGAGACGGTTGTGCTGGCCGTGGGTCGACTGGCCTACGCCACCGAAACCGTGGCGCTTCACTACGCCCTGGAAGCCTTTACCTTTGCTGATGCCGACGATGTCCACGAAGTCGCTCTCAGTGAAGAGGTCGACGTTGATGGTATCGCCGAGCTTGTGCTCGCCGTCAAATCCTTTGAACTCGGCCAAGTATCGCTGCGGGGCCACACCAGCCTTCTTGAAGTGTCCCTGTTCGGGACGGGTGGTGTGTTTCTCCTTCTTCTCGGTGAAACCGAGCTGGAGAGCGTCATAACCGTCGGTGTCGGCGGTCTTGACCTGAGTGACCACGCAAGGACCTACTTCGATAACAGTGCACGGCACGTTGCGGCCGTCGGCACTGAAAACGGATGTCATTCCGATTTTCTTTCCTAATAATCCTGGCATTTCTTTAGTTAATTTGATTCTTTGATTGGAATTTTTTTAAGTAACGGTAACAGTGTCTCAGACCTTGATTTCAACCTCGACACCGCTGGGAAGCTCGAGCTTCATGAGGGCGTCTACAGTCTTGGCTGAAGAGTTGTAGATGTCGATGAGACGCTTGAAAGCTGAAAGCTGGAACTGCTCGCGGCTCTTCTTGTTGACGAAAGTCGAGCGGTTAACTGTGAAGATGCGCTTGTGGGTAGGCAGGGGTATGGGACCCGAGATTACCGCACCAGTCGATTTCACGGTCTTGACGATCTTCTCAGCCGACTTGTCGACGAGGTTGTAGTCGTAAGACTTGAGTTTGATTCTGATTTTCTGGCTCATATTTAGTTGAATGAAAGTATTTGCTTATTTGAGCAGGTCAGCGCGGCCCTGGCACTCTGTGAGCACCTGCTTGGCGATAGACGAGCTTACTTCGCTGTAGTGGCTGAAAGTCATGGTAGATGTGGCACGGCCTGAAGTAATGGTACGCAGGGCTGTCACATAGCCGAACATCTCTGCCAGAGGCGCCTTAGCCTTGACAACGCGTGCACCTGAGCGGCTTGTCTCCATGCCTTCTACCTGGCCACGGCGCTTGTTGAGGTCGGAAATCACGTCACCCATGCTTTCTTCGGGGGTGACTACCTCGATCTTCATGATAGGCTCGAGGAGCACGGGACCTGCCTGCTCTGAAGCCTTCTTGAATGCCTGGATGGCGCAAAGCTCAAATGAAAGCTGGTCAGAGTCAACGGGGTGATAGCTACCGTCGATTACGGTCACCTTGAGCTGCTCTACGGGATAGCCGGCGAGCACACCGTTCTTCATAGCTGTGGTGAAGCCTTTCTGGATAGAGGGGATGAACTCCTTGGGGATGTTACCGCCCTTGACTTCATCAACGAACTGGAGGTTGCCTTCAAAGCCGTCGTCAACGGGTTCAACACGCACGATGATGTCGGCAAACTTACCGCGACCACCTGTCTGCTTCTTGAATACCTCACGGAGCTGTACGGGCTTGGTGATTGCTTCCTTGTATGTTACCTGGGGACGACCCTGGTTACATTCTACCTTGAACTCGCGACGCAGACGGTCGATGATGATATCGAGGTGAAGCTCACCCATACCAGAGATGACGGTCTGACCGGTCTCCTCATTGGTCTGCACACGGAAGGTGGGGTCTTCCTCAGCAAGTTTCTGGAGACCTACGCCGAGTTTGTCAAGGTCTTTCTGAGTCTTGGGCTCAACGGCGATACCGATAACGGGATCGGGGAAGTCCATAGCCTCGAGCACGATGGGATGTGTCTCATCGCAGAGAGTGTCACCTGTGCGGATATCCTTGAAACCTACACCTGCGCCTATATCGCCGCAGCCGATTTTCTCCATGGGGTTCTGCTTGTTGGAGTGCATCTGGAAGAGACGAGAGATACGCTCTTTCTTGCCGGAACGGCTGTTGAGTACGTAGCTGCCGGCATCGATGTCGCCAGAGTACACGCGGAAGAAGCAGAGACGACCTACATAGGGGTCGGTAGCAATCTTAAATGCGAGAGCGCTCATGGGAGCCTCGCTTGAAGGCTCGCGGGTCTCAACCTTGTCGGGGTCGCCGGGAGCGTGGCCCTCTACAGCACCTGCATCAAGCGGGCTGGGAAGATATGCGCAGACAGCGTCGAGGAGGCACTGTACGCCCTTGTTCTTGAACGATGAGCCACAGATCATGGGCACAACCTCCATAGAGAGGGTAGCCTTGCGGAGAGCGACCTTGATTTCGTCCTCGGTGATGGTAGAGGGATCGTCGAAATATTTCTCCATGAGAACATCGTCAAACTCGGCGATCTTCTCAAGCATCTTGTCGTGGTATTCGGCAGCTTCAGCCTGGAGGCTTTCGGGGATATCCTCTACAGAGTAGTCGGCACCCATTGTCTCGTCATGCCAGAAGATAGCCTTCATGCGGATAAGGTCGACAACGCCCTTGAATGTCTCCTCTGCACCGATAGGTATCTGGATGGGACAGGGATTTGCGCCGAGGACCTCGCGGAGCTGACGGCAAACCTCGAAGAAGTTTGCACCAGAGCGGTCCATCTTGTTGACATAGCCGATACGGGGCACATTGTACTTGTCAGCCTGACGCCATACAGTCTCTGACTGGGGTTCCACACCGCCTACGGCGCAGAATGTAGCGACAGCACCGTCAAGCACACGGAGTGAACGCTCTACCTCGACTGTGAAGTCCACGTGTCCCGGGGTGTCAATAAGGTTGATCTTGAATTTGTCGTCGTTGTACTTCCAGAATGTGGTGGTAGCAGCCGACGTGATAGTGATACCGCGCTCCTGCTCCTGCTCCATCCAGTCCATAGTGGCTGCACCGTCATGCACCTCGCCGATTTTGTGGGTGAGTCCGGTGTAGAAAAGGATGCGCTCCGAAGTGGTGGTCTTACCGGCATCGATGTGAGCCATGATACCGATATTGCGCGTATATTTCAGGTGTTCGTCTGATTTTGCCATTTTAAAAGGGGGAATCGTTGTTTTGGGTATATTATCAATGATGGTTTCAGCCTACTTGCTTAAGCACATTTGATGAATACTGTCTGTTTATCAGAAGCGGAAGTGGGCGAAAGCACGGTTTGCCTCAGCCATCTTGTGCATGTCTTCCTTGCGCTTGTATGCGCCACCCTGTTCGTTGTAGGCGTCTACGATTTCCGCAGCGAGCTTGTCAGCCATAGTCTTGCCGCCGCGCTTGCGGGCGTAGAGGATAAGGTTTTTCATTGATATCGATTCCTTGCGGTCCGGACGGATTTCGGTGGGGACCTGGAAGGTTGCACCGCCTACACGGCGAGACTTAACCTCCACCTGAGGAGTGATATTCTCGAGAGCTTTCATCCAGATTTCCAGAGGAGTCTTCTCCTCGTTGGGAAGCTTGGACTTCACGATGTCAAGCGATGAGTAGAATATGGTGTAGCTTGTCGATTTCTTGCCGTCATACATGAGGTGGTTGACAAACTTTGACACTCGTACATCGTGGAAAACGGGATCGGGGAGAACCACCCGTTTCTTAGGCTTAGCTTTTCTCATTGTGAGTTTTGCGTAGTTTTATCGTTTTAAGAGCTTCTTGGTTGCTGTCATCTTCATCTTCAACGCTGAGGTCCTCTGACCGGCGTTTACTCAACCGTGATATGTTAGCCTTCCAAAAACCTCGGTAAAACGAGATGTTTTACTTTGATTTTTATTAGTTTGCGCCGCTTCTGTCATCATGGCTCGCCGGCGGCACGGGAGCTTTGTAAGGAAAAGTGGTTATGACCTCGTGGTCAGGCGTAACGGTGATTACTTGGACGCCTTAGGACGCTTGGCACCGTATTTCGAACGACGCTGGGTGCGATCCTTCACGCCGCTTGTATCGAGAGTACCACGCACGATGTGGTAACGCACACCGGGGAGGTCCTTGACACGACCACCGCGCACGAGCACGATAGAGTGCTCCTGAAGGTTGTGACCTTCACCGGGGATGTAGCTGTTGACTTCCTTGCCGTTTGTGAGGCGGACACGAGCCACCTTACGCATAGCCGAGTTAGGCTTTTTGGGGGTGGTGGTGTAGACGCGCACGCAAACGCCACGGCGCTGGGGGCATGAATCGAGGGCGGGCGACTTGCTCTTGTCCTCAAGTGCCACGCGACCTTTCCTTACTAACTGCTGAATTGTAGGCATATTAGTCTCTTTTGTTGCTTAATAGATGATTGTTATTTCGTTTTGATCGATTCTTTTCCTATGCGGTCAAACGACACATAATCTGCACCGTCCGCCCTGACTGACAACCAGTTAGAAACGAATCGGAGCAACACGTGCCTATTTTTCCGATGCAAAGGTACAACATATTTTTCTAAAAATCAAACACTTTGCACTTTTTTGACGCTTTTTATCACCGTCTCGCCGTCACCATTTTTTCAGCATCTGCATTCAAGATATTTCACGATTACATCAGCCTCTACGTAAGTTCATTTTGCGAACAGACTGGCGTATAAAACGAGAGTGTTGCAAAACCCCGGTAATATATACCCCGAGCTCTGCAACACCCTCATTCATCGGGAAGCCCCTGAGGCTCCAAGCCTTCAGGAGTCACATCACGAATATCTTTGACACGCATCCGTCAGAAGACTTCCGCAGATACATACCCCCACCCACAGGGCGCGAAGGCAGACAGAATCCGTTCAAATCATAATATACATCGTCAGACCCTTCTGCGGAATCATCAAATACTGAATCCACACTCAGAGGTGCATCGACATCAATCTTAGCCTCCATTATAACATAGCCGTTTTGGTCAAAGAACACGAGCCGATAGGGACCTGCTGACAAATCGGCAGGAACCATCTCCTTGAACGTCAAAACCACCGACGAGTTAGACGGCACTGTCACCTGCTGCGAAGCATAAGCAAACTTGTGCTCACCTGCCGATGTACACAACACAGCCGTGACAGAGAGGGTTTCATCGGCGGGCAGAGTGCTGACCAGACGGATCTGCACTATCGACTCCGACCCGGCGACTATCGGGTTAGGCTGGGCACCTATCGCATCTCCTGATATTTCACCCACATCTGTCACGGTAATCTCCTGCGGCTCACCTATATAATTTCCTAATCCGTCTTTAAACACGAGATAATAGTCTCCGGCTGCCACCTTGCTCAGCCTGCCGCTGAACGAGATGCCAACAACCCCATACGCCGGCACATCCACCTCCACAGGAGCAAGGGCTGCCACCACATCAAATGTCCCGTCATCATCCAAATCACAGATCGAAGGTGTAATGACCGTATGCTGGGCAACAGAATACGAGCTGCTGACCTCAACACTGAAAGCGTATTGCATCCATGACTCGAAGCCGTCCTTTATGTCAATGTTTTCGACCGACAGAGTTTCTATATCCACGCCCTCGCTACTGATGCTCAATGCGACATACGAGGGGTCATAATAATAAGTCCGGATGGACTCCCATGCACCGCCATTGACCATATATACAGGATAAGCCCTGTAGGAGCCATCGGCAATGTCTGACGGAATGGCAACGGTGAAGGCCTCATAGCCGTCACCAGGTTCGATCTCATCGTCCACGATATCACTGGCAACATACGACACATCATCTGGTGTAGACAACCCTACCAACTTAAGTCCGAAGGTAAAACGCGAGGTATTATCACCGAAGTTGACGAATGCTCCGCCATCTACACTTATCGTCACATTGCGGTCGTCATCCGCTTCCGCATCTATGTTTCCGGTAGCACCGATATAAGCTGCCGGAGCTATAGAGCCAGGCACTGGACGCCTCACCCCCAACACGGCATTCTGTCTGTAATTATATTTACCGCTGCCGCCCCCTATGCCTGTATCCTGAGGATTGAGCGCATCCAACTTGAAATAACCGTCATATGCACCGCTCCACCCCCAGTTAATGTGGAAGTAGCCGTCTTCATAACCGTCGCACACAAACGAATGTCCGCCATCCTTGGAGTTGCCTCCATAGATTACCGGCAGCCCGTCCTCCAAGTTCCCATACACCATGGATTCCCATTCATCCATGCTGTAATAGTCACGGTACTCAAAACGCGCACCTTTGTCATAGCCAAAATGATTCACCAGAGCACCGGGTATATTGGAGTACAGCGCACCAGAGCCTCCAGCAGCAGCCACATCGTAATCCATCGCCACCGAGTAGCCGCATGCCTTCATGAGAGTGGCTACAGCCTCGCGCTGTTCAGGAGAGCCATAAGAGGCAGTGGGATATGAGTCAAGCATGCCGCCCCAGTCAAACACCGTTTCTCCAAGATTCATCGACAATCTGACACCGTTCCAGTCATACGATGCTATGCCTTGCCCCTTAGAAGGCCATTTATGATAGTTCATCACCTGTGCCATGGCAGTGGCTACGCATCCCGTGACAGTCCTATCTCCGTCTTTTTCCGGGCAAAGAAGATTGTAGGGCTCCGACTGGTCCCATTTTGTAGTTAGAAGCGGAGATATGGCAGTGCGCCCGGCAGACGTCGAGGACGATATGTAAGTTGGCTTATCATTAGCGGCACCCCACGCGATCTGTCGTACATATCCGTCAAGCCACCATGTCATCGACGGAGGCATTGCGCTCATATCCACGGCAGGAGAGTCAATGTAACCGAGCAATGGCACAGCCACATCGTCAGCACCGACAAACAAGGTCATGCCATCCATGACAAACGCATAACAGGCTGGAACTCCTTCAGTATCGCTCCATGTATGCACCAGTCTCGGCGCGGCAATTGAAACATTTCCGCCGATACGTCGGCAATCACTCTTCGAAACACGTCCGAAGGCTTCGGAAGGAGACAATGTTCGGCTCCACCCTGCCAACCATCCGGTCAGTACAAATACAGCAAGTAAACAAATCTTCATTGGCTTCATGATAACAGTCTGATTAATAAAATTTGATCAAAGCGGCGCAAAGGTATATCTATCATACCGTCACGCAATGGCAACCAGACAGTTAACACTCCGCGGAAAACACCACACAACTCCGCGGAAAACATCTATGATGAAGCCAGGATCTTCTACAGCGCTACAGGTCAGGCATTACCCATAGCCTCTTCCCTATCCCTGAACTCCGACGGCCGCATACCGTATTTCTTATAGAACCGGTCATAAAAAGCCGATTTTGACATCTGTGATTCTTTGGCTACAGCCTCAAAACTCCATTGAGGATTCTGACGCATCAGCTTCACCGCATGATCAAGACGGCAATCCTGTATGAACTGTGGGAAGCTGCATCCAGCAAACTCCTTAAACAACAACGGGAATTTATTGACCGGTATATGAAATCTTGCAGTCAGTTCCCGTTTGGTCAGGTCAGCGCGCAGATACAGCTGTTCGCTGAGTATTTCATGAGACATACGGGTCCACAGTTCGCGGTCTCGTTCGCCAAGCAGCTGTCCGATCGGCTCTCCCCCATCCTCTTTTACATCCATGCCATCACAGGCATCATGCAGCCTGTCACGCAACCTGATATTCTCCGCCTGACGCAGATACAGCCGATGTTTTGATTCCGACAGTTCGTCAATGGTTTTCACCATTGCCTCGTTCTTCCTGTTAATAAGACGGTTATATCTGACTATCCGGCAGATGAATACCACAGCTCCGATAAGCACAATGAGACCGAAAGCGATGATTACGTTGCGCATCCTTATTGACGAATTTTGATGCTCTATACGCAACGCTTGTTCATTGGTTTTGTATATTTCAGCAAGCTCCAAAGCCTTGCCGTCTCTTTCCCTGCGTCTCAATGTATCCGTCACATTGTTGATGGCATTTAGCACAGCGTTAGCCGACCGCCAATCACCCAACCCCTCATATGCGTGCTGCTCTCTGCGCAAATGGGCATCTATGTAACTGTAGCTGACCGTATCAGCGTTAGCCTGCCAGAAATCCCTTTCCCTTGACAGGTAATACAAAGCCTCCTTGAACCGTCGTGCCGAAATCAGATACGGGATGCGCATAGCCTCCCCTTCGGGAGTACGTGAATATTCAGTAGCGCGATACCTCTCAAACGATTTATCCGCCTCATCGTATGCCCCTTCCTTTCCATAAATATAAGCTCTCATAGCCTCTACGCTCGCTATACGCATGTCTACCAACCCATCAGGGGTATCAGTAGAAGTCTTCAGCATCTCAAGAGCCCTGTCATATTCAGGCATCAACGTCAATGCATCATCATATCTGCCCTCATCACACATAGCATTCATAGTCACACCGATAGCATAGATATAATCATCGGCATGCTCATATCCGGAGCTGGCATCAAACTTTCCACCCAGCATCTGCAACGCTCGCTTGAAGTGTACGAACGCATCATCTGCCCGCTCCATCTCCATCAGGTTCATTCCCATGGTGATGTGCAAATTGGCTTCAGCATCGTTCATCAGGCTGTCCTTGGCGACCTTAAGCCCTTCGGCACAGAAGCGCATACTTGCATCGTAATTGCCATTAGCAAGGTACTCATCAGCTATGAGGTCTATAAGCCTGAGAAAATCCGTGGCATTAGATCTCGCCTCAGGCTGACGGTATGCCTCAAGATTATAATGAAGAGCGTTGTTGTAGTCCGACAGACCGTTATGAAAAGCGAGTCCTCGCAAAGCAGCTATTTCATAGGGAGATAAAACAGCTGCCGATTCTGCCGTGTCAAGCAACGCCAAAGCCTTCCGAGGGTCGCTTATCGTCAGGGACTGTATATGCGGCACCGTCAATGCCACGCTCGCGGAGCCCTCGCCACGCTCAGAGCCATCAGGCTGACAAGCTACCATGAAGCCACATATCAACACTATCCAATATAATATCCTTTTCATGCAATGCAAATATAGCACTTCTTAACCATATCCAGCCACCATTTGTTATACATTAGATATACATACTCCCTTACTGTCCTATCATATATGGAAAAATTACCTCCCTTAGAGAAAGTTTACGAAGCCTGGAGCGCGATTGCCGACCAGCGCGTGGCGATGACAGAAACACCATCCGACGACATGGCATCGGGGAGTGCCGTAGTGGCATCGTCTGACGGTGAAAAACTCTACCACGTCAGCTGGGACGGCGACACTTACGCCTCAGATGACAACGCTACATACTGGCAGAGATATGCCGGATACCCGGTCATCGCGGTGCTGATGTTGCAAGGACGGCTGCCTCTCGACATCCCTGAGTCAAATCTGTGGAGCGGCATAAACTGGCATCAGCTCAACGAAGCCAACAAGCGCGATTATGCCTCTGCCGCCCAAGAGGCGATGGATACCAACGGCATAAATCCAGCCATGGCGCGACAAGAAGCCGACAAGGTGATATCAGCCCTGAAAAACCTGCCACTGACGTTGAAGCGCAAGAGGGCACACAGCAATTAATGAAGATTTTTCGTAACTTTGTTATTAAACATTCTCTTTCGAAGCATGAAACAGAAACACCTTCACGGATTCCTATGGAGCATGTGCCTGGCAGCAAGCGTCATCCTTGCCGGATGTACGCAGACTTCTGCTCCGTCACTTGCTCAGGAGGCGCAGACCGCATTTGACAACGGCGACCCTGAAAGAGCACGGGAATTATGCGACGAAGCCATGACCGCCGAAGACACCCAGTGTCTATCCGCCTCCCAGCTCGCCCAGCTATCTCTGATATACATGAAGATAGCCGACAAGGACGAGCATGATGACGGTGAAACTGTTGGACTGGCTGTCAATGCCTATGAGCGCGCCATTGACGCATCGCCCGACAGTGCATTGCTCTACTATTCATCAGTGGACTATGACGACACTCGGCATGTCAAGATGCTGCTGCAAGTAGTCCGCGGGCTGGAATTGCCTGACTCATGCCTGACCGACGAACCTCAAACCGACTGACACAACGCCATGGACTGGAAAGACGCATTATCACAATTACAGAACGACACGCCCGAACTACAGGCTTCCGCCGAAGAAGCCGCCGACATCCCTGTCTCTGACAGCGATCCGCTCACACATGCCATAAACAGCCAGCGCGGACGGCTCGTTATAGAGATGGAGCGGAAAGGACGTGGTGGCAAAACCGCCACCATAATCAGCGGATTTACGACCGATGACGATGCCGTAGGTCTTATAGCAGCGCATCTCAAAAAGTCGCTCGGTACAGGCGGCAGCTCACGCGGTGGCGAGATACTCATACAGGGCGACCGCCGTGAGGCAGTCCGCGACACCCTGCGCCGCATGGGCTTCAAGACCAACTGACCCCTACCCCTCCAATCATCATCACAACCCATCCACTCCCCTATGCTCCACATCTACAAGGCAAGTGCCGGCAGCGGCAAGACATATCGCCTCGCCTACGAATACATCAAGATGCTCCTTGGCGAGAAAAACGAGGATGGAAGCTACCGCCTGAGACATGACACACTGACGGGACACCGCCACATACTCGCCATAACCTTCACCAACAAGGCTACCGACGAGATGAAGCAGCGCATCCTCCACGAGCTCGCACGTCTCGGCGGATGCGAACCGGGATGGACCAAAGAGAGCGATTACGCCCCGGCTCTGATCAGCGAATTTCAGTGCTCTCCAGAAGCGCTGAAACGCTCTGCTGCGAACGCCTTGATGGCATTAGTGATGGACTACAACTTCTTCAACATCTCAACCATCGACTCGTTTTTCCAGACGATACTCCGCACATTTGCCCGCGAAGCGCAGATCATGGGCGATTATGACGTGAGCCTTGACGATGACGGGGTGCTTCGGGCAGGCATAGGCGAGATGATACTGAGGCTCAATCACGGATTTGCCGACGGTGGCACTCCTCCATACCGTGCCTTGGAGGAATGGCTGACTACCCTCATGCGCCACAACCTGCGCAAGGGCAACGGCTTCAACCTGTTCAACCGCGCCTCAAGCCTCCGAAGCACCCTCAACAGCTTCGTCCGCAACATATCCGACGAGACTTTCCGCATCAACTATGATGTAATCATGGAGTACCTGCGCCGCGAAGACCGTCCTCTTGACCGCTTCAGCCGTCTGCTTCGACAGAAAATCGATGACTCCACCGATGCGATAAAAGCCATAGCCTCCGACACGCTTTCCAGAATCACAGCAATCCCAGGAGTAAAGCGCTATGTCATCTCGCTATATGAAAAGATGTCGGCATCAGGCATCCCAGACCTGAAAAGCAAGACGTATGCCAACTGCCTTGATGGCGGAGAAGACTGTTTCAACAAAGGAAAGCATGACCCTGCCGTGGCTTCGCTCCTCTATGAAGCGACAAATCGCATCGACAGCATAAGCCGACAGACGGCTACAATGAAGGTCACGTATGAAAACCTGTTTATGCTCGGACTCGTCGACCGCGTGTATTCATGCATCGACGAGCTTCAGAAAGACAGCAATTTCATACGTCTTAGCGACACAGGGTTGCTGCTCCACAGCATCATCGGTGACGGTGACGCGCCATTTGTATTCGAGCGTATGGGATTGTGGCTCAACCACTTCCTCATAGATGAGTTTCAGGACACCTCTCTGATGCAGTGGCTCAACCTCACTCCCTTGGTCAACGAAAGCCACGCGCATGACCACGACAACCTCATCATCGGAGACGAAAAGCAGTGTATCTACCGTTTCCGCAACTCCGACCCCTCGCTGCTAAAGGAGCGTGTCAGTCAGGAGTTTGACCGCGTGGCAATATCAGGTGACACCGTGGAACAAAACACTAACTGGCGCAGTTCGGCTGATGTGGTGAAGTTCAATAACACGGTTTTCTCCCTGATGCCTATGAACGACTACAACCGCTCCATATATGCCAACGTAGCCCAGCAGGTAGCACCGAAGCACCGTACCCACAAAGGCTATGTGTCAGTATGGGGAGCACCGGCGGATGCCGATTTCAGAGGCGCAGCCATTGAGCGGATGAAGACTGAAATCCTGCGTCAGCTCGCATCAGGATACCGCCCATGCGACATAGCCGTGCTGTGCCGCAAAGTTTCAGAAGCTGCCGAAGTCATCTCGGCACTGATGAGACTGTCAGATACTCTGCCCGAAGCACAGAGATTTCGAATCATATCCGACGACTCCATGATGGTATCCGCTTCGCCGATAGTCCGCAGCGTGATCACACGGCTCAGATTTATGGACGCGGCGGCCTCTCCCCGCGCCTCCAAAGGGGCTACGCCCAAGATGTTCACTCGCCTGTTCAACCAATATGAGCAACGCGTGGCAGAGATGCTCCGCACCCGTGAGGCAAACAACGATAAAGACATCACGGCTGCAGCCGGCAATATACTACGCGACATCATCGCTGAGATGGGCGAAGACACAGACAACGACACGGACACAACGGCTTCGCCGGACGAATATGAGACAATCCTTTCAACCGACCTCGCTGTAATAATCGAGCGCATCATCGCACTCTCTCCCCATGACATGCGACAAGAGCAGAATATGTATATCACTGCTTTTATGGATACCGTGTATGATTACATGGACTGCCATCCCAACGACCTGCATGCCTTCTTGAAATGGTGGGACACGACAGGGTATGCCTACAAGATTTCATCGCCCGAAAGCTCCGATGCCATCCGTGTGATGACCATACACAAAGCCAAAGGACTTGAATTTGCATGTGTGCACATCCCTTTCTGCAACTGGCGCACGGACAATCTCAAAGGTCCCTCTTGGTACACTCCCGTGGAGATTCCAGGCATACTTGCCGACCTGATCCCGCCGCTCGTGCCTCTCGAGCCTTCTGCCGATATGGTCCGTAGCGCATACGCCGACCAGTATGCAGCCAAAATCGAAGAGACCGAGCTTGACGAACTCAACGTGCTCTATGTGGCTCTGACCCGAGCCGTCGACGAGATGATCATCTCCGTGCCGACCAAGCCCGACAAAGGCACCACCACAGGAGCTTTGCTGCTGGAGACAGTCCGAGCCATGTCAGACGAACGTGCCGCTGCCAACCCCGATCTGTACACCGCGATGCATCCGGACTACACCGGCGAGAGTCCATATCGCCACGGCGCATATGTCGCCGGCTCGCCCACCGTACATCAGCGGGAAGCACAGGACACTCCACCCAAAGCACTTCAGCCGACCCGCATGCTGCCGATGACACAATATTACATCCTTGACCGCAGCGACCTGTGGGCTGACACCTCGCTTGACTTTCCCGAGCACTACGACTACTCCGACCCGCGCAGTCGTGGCAACATGCTCCATGCATGCTTGGCATACTGCAAGCGCGCCTCTGACATTGACAAGGTAGTGCTGCGCCTCCAGCACCGCGGCTTCATCCCCGAGGACATCGCACCGGAAATACGTGCAATACTCCACCGCGAACTCGACCTCCCGGAAGTGCGCCGATGGTTTGACGGCTATGACCGACTGATGGTGGAGCAGCCCATATATACAGGTGACTCCAATGACCCAACAGTACCCCATGAAACCCGCCGCCCCGACCGCGTGGTGTGGACTTCTGACGGCACCATAGACATAATCGACTACAAGACCGGACACCTGCCCGACGATGAGAGCGAACGTAAAGCTCTCATAGGCAAATACCGGCGCCAGGTACGACGCTACATGGAACATATATCACGCACTTCAGCCAACGGAACTCCTGTGCGAGGCTACATATGGCATCTTGACTCATCAATGATATTGGAAGTATAATGGCTTCAGTTCTCGACCGCAACCCTGCTCTCAAGCAGAAGATACGCATCCTCCCCGACACCCCCGGCGTCTACCTCTATTATGATGCCGAGGGAACCGTCATATATGTAGGCAAAGCCAAGAATCTCAAGCGGCGCGTATCGTCATATTTCAACCGCACACATGATGTGATGCGCACCAACCTGCTCGTCCGCGCCATACGCGACATGAAATATGTGGTGGTACCCACCGAGCAGGATGCCCTCAACCTCGAGGCTTCGATGATCAAGGAGTACCAGCCGCGTTACAACGTGCTTCTCAAAGATGACAAATCGTATCCGTGGATAGTAGTCACCAACGAGCTTTATCCCCGCGTATTTATGACACGCACCAAGGTCAAGGAGGGAGGCAAATATTTCGGTCCTTATACCGATACCAAGTCAGCGCGTACCGTCCTTGATCTCTGCCGTGAACTGTTCAAAATACGTTCATGCCGGCATCCCATCACACAGGAGTATCTTGACAAGGGCAAAGGGAGGCTATGCCTCGACTATCACCTCCACCGCTGCGGAGGTCCCTGCAAGGCTCTCGTAAGCCCAGAAGACTATGGCAAGCAGATAGAACAGGTGCGCCAGATACTCCGCGGCGACACCGCCATGCTCATGGAGCATCTCAAAAGCGAGATGGACCGTCTGAGCGCGGAGTGGCGGTTTGAGGAAGCCCAGGAGCTAAAAGAGCAATATGATGCCATCACGCGTTACCGTGCCAAGAGCGTCATCGTCAGCCAGACGATGGACGAGGTGGATGTGTTCGGCATAGATGATGACGGCAAGGAGGTTTTCATCAACTACATGCACGTGCGCCACGGAGCCGTCGTGCGCTCGGTGACTTTAGAATTCCACCGCCGACTTGAAGAATCTGCCGAAGAACTGCTTTCGCTTGCCATGGCAAAGATAGCCGCCGAATTAGAGGTGACATATCGCGAAGTCATCACCTCCATCACCCCAGATGTGATACCTGACGGGGCACGCATCACCATACCTCAGCGAGGCGACCGCGCCAAACTGCTGGAAGTGTCAGCCAAGAACGCTCGCCAATACCGCATAGACATGCTCAAAAATCTCGAGCACACCAATCCCGAGGCGCGCACCGACAGGCTGCTTGAGCGTATGAAAGCCGACTTCCGTCTGACCGAACTACCACGGCATATCGAATGCTTCGACAACTCAAATATACAAGGAACCAACCCGGTGGCATCGTGCGTGGTGTTTCGCGACGGCAAACCATTTAAAAGCGACTACCGCCATTTCAACATCAAGACCGTAGAGGGTCCCGATGACTTCGCTTCGATGAAAGAGGTGCTGACACGCCGCTACACACGATTGGTCAACGAGGGCAAGGGACTGCCGCAGCTCATCGTGGTCGACGGCGGCAAAGGACAGTTGAGCAGTGCCGTCGAAGCACTCGACGAGATGGGGCTTCGAGGCACGATAGCCATCGTAGGCATAGCCAAGCGTCTTGAAGAAATCTATTTTCCTGGTGACAGCATACCCCTTTACATCGACAAAAACAGCGAGTCGCTCCGCGTCATCCAGCATCTGCGCGACGAAGCCCACCGCTTCGGCATCACCCACCACCGCAACCGTCGCAGCAAGGGTCAGACCGTCAGCCGCCTCGACGGCATCAAAGGCATCGGCGAAAAGACACGCACCGAACTGCTGCGCCGCTTCAAGAGCGTCAAGCGCATTTCCGAGACCGACCTCGACGAACTCGCCTCAGCCATAGGTCCCGCCAAAGCCTCCATCGTCTACAACGCCCTCCACTCCACCGACTGATAACCAATAGAGGGCTTTGCAAAACAGTCAATTTATACCAAAGTAGGGTCGCGACCGCAAGGACGAAGCATTGATAATCAGCCTGTTCGCGGTCGCGACAGGTCGCGACCCTACAAATTTTACGTCGGTGGTTGCATGATGCCTGAGTTCTACAACACCTTCACACAACCCACGCAGGAGCTGTACGCCGCCTACAGCGACACCTTGAGGGTGTTGTCGGCGATGCGCACGATGTGGATGCCGGGCTGAAGCTCAACAGCCTCGCCGCCATAGCGTGCCGTCTGCCATTCGCAGCGTCCGTCGACACTGAAAATCTGAGCCGACATGCCATCGGCATCCACTATGCTCAGTACTGTGCCATTAATTATCACGGATGCTTTTGAGGCATTATCGGATATATCATCATTCTTAGAAGCCACTATAGGCAGAATTGTATTAAATGAATGCCAACCCCATCCGTCAACATTATGATTTTTGTACAACTCGACACTTTCCTCCGGCACATACACTGTCGCAGACGAATTATAAAAGGCATAGACCCCTATCATCGGAGGCTCTGGATTGTAAGAGTAAATCGTCACAAGAGGACATCTGTCAAAAGCCCGCGCCTGCACCATGGTGACATCTTTGCCTATACTTGCTTTTCTTAACCCTTCGCAATCTTTAAAACACCATTTCGGGATCATCGTCACCTGTTCAGGTATATCTATGCTGGTCAATGCGCTCTTTTCAAAAGCTTCTTGTCCGAGAGTTTTAAGGCTCTCTGGCAAAACTATACTTTCCAAAGCAGTGCATTGATAAAACGCGTAACCACCAATCTCAGTGATGCCCTCATGCAGTGTCACCTCCGACAACTTAAAACAATTTCGAAACAGAGACCCGGACAATACTGTAACGTTGTCAGGTATTGCAATCTTTGTAATTGCTGTTTTTTCAAAAGCGCCCGATCCGATTTCCGTGATACTCTCCGGCAGATTTATTGAAGCAAGGGATGTACAGCCACTGAATGCGGCGCTTCCAATAGAGCTTACCCCCTCTCCCATCGTTACAACGGCGAGCGAAGTACAATCCATGAAAGCACCCTTCCCTATCTCAGTGAGAGATCCAGGTATGGCGACTGACTGCAGCCCCGAGCATTTATAAAACGCCTTCTGACCTATAACGTCAAGACCATAGGGGATGGTCAGATATTTCAATGATGTGCATCCCTCAAAAACCCCTGTCCCCCATGTGCGGATATTGGCAGACAGAACAACGCCATTGAGGCTGGTGCAAGACTCAAATGCACTATACCCTATAGTGGTTATGGTATTGGGGATTGTCAGTAAGGTAATATTACGGCATTTATAAAATGCTAATCTGCCTATTTCTGTAACCGTATATTCCGCATCCTGATACGCCACCTTTTCGGGAAGGGTGTAAGTCCATCCACCTTTGAAATCATCAAGAAACCGATTGATTGACACTGTTTTTTCTGTCTCAGATACGACGGTAAACTCCAGTCCTTCAGCAGAGAATGTCTGAGCGTGCAGGTGTGTTGTCACAGCTGCCGCGATAAATACGCATAATGTGATTATAAACTTCATGTCCTATTGATGTGATATGATATGTGTAGCCAAATTTATTCTCCGAAACAAATCGGATGCAAAAGTAGCTTTTACACACCATGTCATCGCAGAGACATAAGGGTAAAAAGAGGGGACAGATCAGATATGTGGCCTGATCAAATCGGTTCGGAGCGGAAATTATAGGTGTTGCGGAGGATTTCGAAGTCGGCTGGAGTAGCTTTCAGAGCTGCGGTGTCTGCCATGATGTCGTAAGAGGCTATCACAGACTCGGGGGTGACATATTCATGGACCGGACCAGGTTTTTCAGTCCAACAGGGATGCGGGAAACTGAAATGGTCGCACACGGCTTCAACAGCCATCACAGTGGCGCGGATTTTACCTTCACGGGAGTAGCCTGCAATATGTGGGGTAGATATAACACTGCGGTCAAGCAGACAGCGGTCTATATCTGGTTCACCTTCCCAGCAGTCCATCACCGCTCCGCTGACTGCTTCCGATCCAAGGGCTGACAACAAAGCCTGATTATCGACGACTGCACCTCTTGCCGCATTGATAATCAACGGTTTGCGCTGGAGCTTCGAAGCGGTAGCCGCGTCAAACAGATGATACGTAGGATATGCACCCGAGCGTGTCAATGGAGTGTGATACGTTATGACATCGGCATGGGCGTATATCTCATAAAGGGAAACGAAACCCTCCCTGCCCTCTTTATCGGCACGCGGAGGGTCGCACAGCAGAGTGCGCATGCCCATACCCCGTGCCCATCTTTCTACTATCTTGCCGACGTTTCCCACTCCGACCACCCCGAGAGTCATCCCGTGCAGACGCTCCGTACCGTAAAGTTCCAGCAGTGCCCGCGACACATACTGTCCGACACCCGGGGCATTGCATCCCGGGGCATTCACTACAGAAATACCTTTGTCTCGGCAATAGTCAAGGTCGATATGATCAGTGCCGATAGTGGCTGTGGCTATCAACCGGCACCGTGAACCGTCAAGCAGCGAGGCATCGCAACGTGTACGTGTGCGTGTGATTAAAGCATCGGCATCTCTCATGGCTGATGCGTCTATGGCATCAGACGGCAGATATGCGACATCGGCATACGGTTCCAGCACGCCTTTTATAAAAGGGATGCGGTCTTCAATGACAATAAGAGGTCTCATAGGATGTCTGTTTATATCCACAGCTCCCAGACATACATGGCAAACTCCAGCCCGACAAGCACAGATACCGCGCCATAACAGAGGCGGGTACCTTTGTAGATATGCAGGAAATGCCCCAGCTGAAATGCTGCGAATATATTAATAAGCGTCAGATAGGCAGGGAAATTATCGGAATCCACCAACAGCAATATGGTGGTCACTGCCGCCATAAGCACAAGGAGACCATTGGTGGAGCGTATGCGCGAATTGGCACTGATGATACGGAGCATGTTGACCATCGTAAGAGCTATGCCTACGCCGATACTAAGCACCACTGCCACTATCAGATGGATTAGCTGCCAACGCGGTATGGTAGTGAACACAGCGGTTGAAAAGTGCCAGTTAAAGTCCGGCTTGACCGGGAATCCTATGCAAAACATAATCCACCACGGTGTAGCGATACCGAGCAACGCTGCCAGCAATGCTTTCAGGCGGAATACTTTCATGGATGGCAGTCCGAACACAAGCACCCCCGCGGTCAACGGCAGCAACACTATCTGCCACAACGAAGCGGCTGACATCAGGAAAAACGCGAGATAGATACTGCGTACATTGCGCGGTGCATTGTAGCTGCCGAGCATAAGGGCTATGGCAGCAAGTATCACTATGCCTACAAACAGTCCGCTGTGAATCTGTGTTGCCAATGACGGCAACATGCCCTGAAGCCACAGAAACAGCGCGGCAAACGTAATGGATGATGAGCGCGAAATCTTGTAGAAGTGGTTGACTGCCACAAGTATGGCAGCAAGCACCACCTGCCCGGCGATGGCTATATAATCAGCCCATGGATATAGAGCTGACGGCAGCCAAAGGTTGATGGATGGGAACACAATGCCGTGGTTGCCAAACAAAGGCATAGGTCTGACCACGTCTGATGCCAAAAACATACCAGCTACGGCGACCAGTGAAAATATCACGGCACCGTAGCTCGAATGCAGAAATCGTTCGTATTTCTCCTCAGCAAGTGTCATACCACCCGGCAGAACTATTCAGAGAGTTATTTCATCAGATCCTGACCTATGTCACGGCGGAAATAGATGCCGTCATAATGCAGACGCCCGATAGACTCATAGCTGCGTGAAAGAGCCTCAGGGATGCTGTCGCCGAGAGAGCTGACAGATATGACGCGACCGCCCGATGTGACGAGCTGTCCCTGAGCGTCACGCTTGGTGCCGGCATGGAAGAGGATGCTGTCGGTCACCTCATCGGTGCCGGTGATGACTTTGCCTTTAGGATAGGACTCGGGATAACCGCCCGAAACCACCATCACAGTGACAGATGTCTTGGGATCGATGATCAGCGGAGTGTCGCCAAGATTGCCCTTGGCTGCACCTTCAAGCAGCGGCAGCAGGTCGCTGGCGATGCGCGGCATGACAGCTTCCGTCTCGGGATCGCCCATGCGCACATTATATTCTATCACCATCGGTTCCCCTCCAACATTGATGAGACCGAGGAATATGAAGCCACGGTAATCGATACCGTCCTTGCGCAGTCCATCGATGGTAGGAAGTATGATGCGCTTCTCCACCTTATCCATAAACACCTCATCAGCAAACGGAACAGGGCTTACGGCACCCATGCCTCCGGTGTTAAGTCCGGTGTCGCCTTCGCCTATGCGCTTGTAGTCTTTGGCTACAGGAAGTATGCGGTAACCGCCGTTGCCATCGGTAAGCACGAAGACAGAGCACTCTATGCCCGAAAGGAACTCCTCGATCACTACCGTGTCAGACGAGTGTCCGAACATGCCGCCGAGCATCTCGGCAAGTTTCTGCTTCGCCTCGTCGAGACTGTCGATGATGAGCACGCCCTTTCCGGCGGCAAGTCCGTCAGCCTTAAGCACATAGGGAGCTGTGAGTTCTTCAAGAAATGCCTGTCCCTCAGCCAATGTCGCTGCAGTGAAACTGCGGTAGCGGGCTGTGGGGATGCCATGCCGTGCCATGAACTGCTTGGCGAAATCCTTGCTGCCTTCAAGCATGGCACCCTGCTGCGAGGGACCTACGATAAGCAGATCAGGCATCGCCTTGGCAAAATAGTCACGGATACCTTCCACAAGAGGATCCTCATTGCCCACAACTATCATATCCACTCCGTGAGCCTTGACAAACTCCTCGATTGCAGGGAAGTCAAGGGGCGAAAGATTGACATTCTCGCCATAGGCATCAGTGCCTCCATTGCCGGGAGCGATAAATATATGACCGAGCAGCGGACTCTGGCTGATTTTCCATGCCAATGCACATTCTCTGCCTCCTGAGCCGAGGAGCAAAACTATATGTTTCATAAATCGTTGCGGGTAATGATAGTGTGTATGCTGGTTTGTTATATGTCAATTTACTTTTTGCGACGTTCGCGCATGATGGTTTTCCCGGGTTCGGGAGGAAGCGACGGACGCGTGTTCTTGATGGAGCGGAGCGCATTCTCATTGCGGCGTATTGCCAGAGGATTGTCGCTTTCAGGCTCTTGATGGCGCGGAGCCTCTTCACGGGGAGCAAAACGTCCTTTCTTGGGGCGGTAGGCACGTTCGAGTTCGTTGTGAGGCGACTCCAACTGACGGTCATAACGCTTTTTGAAATAGTCATGCCTGCGGTCGCCTCCTCTGAATGGGCGGTCATCCCCGGCTCCACGGCGTGAGTCACGCCTATCATCGTCACGGCGGAAGCGATCGCCTCCCTTGCGGAAGTCACGTTTGTCACCCCCACGACGGTCATCGTCGCGGTCACGACGGAAACGGTCACCACCCTTGCGGAAATCACGGCGGTCTCCCTCCTCTCCGTCACGGCGGAAACTGCGACGTTCGCCATCATCGCGACGCGAAGGCCCACGGCGGCGGTCATCCTTGAAATCACGCTTGCGGTTAGGCTTATATGTTGACGCATCAACAGGTTCATCCTTGATTTTACCGCCGTTCTTGCGGAAATCACTCATCAATCCGTCAAATATGACGTATTCGCGCAGTTCACACGGCAGGGCACCGTTGAGCAGGGGAATCTTGGTCGACGGGGCAAGCCCTATACGACGCAGAAGCTCCTCGCGGTAAGCAATGATCCAGGCATGATAGCCGAGGAACACATGTTTGAGCGATGATCCGATCATGGTGTAGAGATTCTCCATATCCTCCACCGCTATGCGTTCGCCATAGGGCGGATTTGCCACAAGAATACCCTCTGACGGCACCTCGTCGCGTGTCCAGCTCTGCATCGGCTTGACACACAGGTCTATATATTTTGCCACACCGGCACTCTTGATGTTGCGCTCGGCGATGCTGACCGCTGCAGGAGATATGTCCGAGCCGATAATGCGCTGTGTCACCTCACGCTCGGCAGAGTCATCATTGAATATGCTGTCAAACAGTTCGCCATCAAAGTCTTTCCAGTCCTCAAACGCGAAACGGCGGCGGTAGATACCCGGCATGATGTTGGCGGCAATAAGGGCTGCCTCCACAAGGAATGTGCCAGAACCGCACATAGGGTCAATCAGCGGAGTGTCTCCACGATAGCCTGTCTTGAGAAGGATACCAGCGGCAAGCACCTCGTTGATAGGGGCTTCGGTCTGGGCGACACGATAACCGCGCTTGTGGAGCGACTCTCCGGACGAATCAAGCGAGAGGGTCACATGATCCTCGGCGATATGAACATTGAGAAGCACATCGGCATCCTGTACACGCACTCCGGGACGCTTGTCAGGTCCGTATTTGTCCTTGAAATAGTCCACTATCGCATCCTTGACGCGATAGGTTACGAAGCGTGAGTTGGTAAATACATTGCTGTAGACCACCGAGTCGATCGCAAATGTCTTGCTGAGCGACAGGATAGAGTTCCAGTCAAATGATTTTATACGGTCATAGAGTTCGTCGGTCGTTGACGCATTGAACTTGAATATCGGCTTGAGGATGCGCAAGGCTGTGCGGCAAGCCAGATTAGCCCTGTAAAGCATCTCAAGGTCACCCTCAAATGAGACCATGCGCAGACCAGGCTCGACATTGGTTGCGCCAAGACCGCGTAATTCCTCGGCAAGAACATCCTCCAATCCTTGGAAGGTCTTCGCCACCATTTCAAATGTATCGTTCATCACTCTATGATGTAAAAGATGTCAATTATTAGCAAAGATAGCCATAAATTGCCATACAGGCAATACCGCCAGTATTATCACGACAGCACATCTGCCTCGTCGGCAAGACGGGCACAACCGTCCTCCAGAAGGTCAAGCACCAGTTCGAAGCCCTCCGCCCCGTCATAATAAGGGTCGGGGATATGGTCGTAGCGCATGGCTTTGCTGACAAACGCAGCCATCGGCACTATCTTGTCCTCGTCCTCGATGGTCGGAGCCATCTGCCGCAGGTTACGGATATTGTTGTCGTCCATGCCCACAATGAGGTCGAAGTTATCGAAATCACTGATGCGCACACGTCGGGATATATGGGTCAACTCCACTCCACGGCGGCGGGCATGCACTATCATGCGCTGGTCGGGACCCTTGCCGTCATTGTAGCCGCTCGTGCCAGCTGAGTCAATCACCCAGTCGGCAGCCTCTCCGCGGCGCTCCACGATGTCACGCAATATGCCTTCGGCGGCAGTCGAACGGCAAATGTTGCCTAAGCACACGAACAGCACTTTCCGCGGATGATGTCCTGACAGGTGCTTCTTGACTTTTGATATGGCTGTGTTGATATCCATATGTCGACTGTTATTTGCGGTGTTTGGGTGCATATACCACCGGATAGTCGCAACGTGTCTTGCCCGACATGATATTGCGGAGCTTTGACGATATGAGCTGTTTGCGTATAGGCGATATATGGTCTATGTAGAGTTTGCCTTCGAGGTGGTCGCACTCATGCTGTACGACTCTTGCCAGAAATCCTTCCATCACTTCCTCATGGGGATTGAAATCCTCATCAACCCATGTCAGGCGGATTTTTTCTACACGGGGAACGTTTTCAGAAAGCCCCGGCAGACTGAGGCAGCCCTCCGAACGGGTGACTTTCTCACCGTCAAGCACCTCGACACGCGGATTGATCAGCGTGAACTTCCTGCCCTCACACTCGGGGAAATCCTCAGCCAGAGGCGAGGCATCGATGACCACTATGCGGTCATTGCGCCCGATCTGAGGTGCAGCCAATCCGACTCCCGATGAAGCATACATCGAGTCATACATGTCGGCTACGAGTTTTTTCAGGTCAGGATAGTCAGGGGTTATGTCATCGGACAGGCGTCGAAGCACCGGATGTCCGTAAAGATATACTTTCAGCATGTCGCTAATATTTCGTCGTTATAAGGAGAGTGTTGAGTTGTTATGTTCAAGCGATGCAAGGTAATCGTTGAGGATGATGCTTGCCGAAATCTCATCCACCAGAGCCTTGTCTCGGCGATCCATCTTGCGCAGACCTCCGTCAAGCATGGTGCGGTGGGCGATGGCGGAGGTAAACCGTTCGTCAAAAAACACGATGGGTATCGATGCCGGCAACACCTTACGGAGCGATGCAATCCCGGGCTTGATGAATCGCATGCTTTCGCTGTCAGCACCGCGCAGTGTGCGCGGATGCCCCACAACGATAGCATCTACAGGTTCGCGGGATACGTAATTGAGCACAAACGAGTTGAGCTGGGCAGTAGGCACGGTGGTAAGTCCGTTGGCAACGATACGCAGTATGTCGGTCACGGCTATGCCGCAACGCTTGCGCCCGTAATCTATCGACATCAGTCTGCCCATGGTGCAAAGTTAGCAAATTTCCAGCAATTACTGTCAATCAGCGGTGTAACAGACGCTCGAAAAGCTCCTTGTATTTCGACGCCACTATCGGAGCATCAAAGGCTGTCTCCACCGAGTCGTGGAGCATCTTGCGGTCGGGCACATTGTCAAGTGCCCACTTGATACCCTCGGCGACAGCCTCAGGCGTCGGCTCCTCCGCCACGTATCCATTGATAAGGTGCTTCACATTGTCAGCCATGCCGCCCACACGCGTGGTCACGGCAAAGCATCCAGCAGCCTGACCTTCAAGTAGTGTCCCAGGCTGCGTCTCGTATAGAGCCGTTGACACTACGACCGACGACGAAGCATAGATCTCCCTCAACAGAGTATCATCATTGATCGCCCCCATATGGCAATAAGGGAAATACAGCCTGTCAAACACTGCCGGATCAGCCACATCGCCAAAAAACAGCACCATGGAGCTGTTTGCTACCTGAGGCTCGTTTTCAAACAGGTAGTTGAGGGCATCTATGGTGAGCTGCAACCGCTGGGCTGGCGCATCCAGCTTCCATGCTCCCACAAGGACCAACTTTCGCGAATAGTCTACAGGCAGAGCCTTACGCAACGACTTAGGGACTATGTAGAACGCTTCGGCTGGAAAGGCGTTAGGTATCATGTGGATACGCGCATCTGCCATCAGGCTGCTCTTGCGCGCTTCATCCTCAAGCCACGAACTGACTGCCACGAAATTAATGGGCATCGACTCGTAGAGACTGCGCTTGCGTTTCCACACCTTATATGACAGATCCCGCGGATTGGTGCTGTGGAGAAACGGACAGCTGCCACACTCCTGTTCGTAACGAGTGCATCCCTGTGCATGATGGCATATGCCGGTGAAGTTCCACATGTCGTGCATGATCCACACCATAGGTTTGCGCAGACGTCCTATGCGCCTGACCTCTTTGAGCGACAGCAACCCTTGGTTGATCCAGCTGAGCACCACTATGTCGGCATCCTTGACCCATGGATGTGACGAGACACGGCAACCGACATTGGCTATCGACACATCAAACAGCGTGTCAAGATGCATCTTGTTGGCAAGGAATATCTTCGCTCTCTCATACTGGAAACGCATGACGCGCAGAAACCGCGAACTGATCTTGGATATATTTTCGTCATAGGTAAGCCGGGTGAACACCACCATGCGGGCATCCACACCGATGCGCCGCAATGCCCTCATCAGTCTATGAGTGACCACTGACGGCTGACCGAGCTTGTCGCTATGGCACAGGATTGTGACTTTGATGGGCTTCTGAGGCTGATCAGGAGTTGTATTTACCAAGGTATCAGGCATGGCGGCGGGAGGGAATGAGTGAACGAGGCGATATATGTTCCATCTTCATCACCACGGCGATGAAAAGCACCAAGAGAGGGGTGCGTATGAGCATGTTGACCCACGGCACAGAAGTTTCAATCAGGAGCGACACCCCGTAGAGAGCCATGGCAAATGCAAATATGACAGCAAGCCTGCCGGCATGATAGCTGATGGGGTATCGGCGTTGTCCGATGAAGTAGCTTGTCACCATCATCACTCCGTAGCAGCAGAACGCAGCCCAGGCACAACCCATATAACCGAAGCGCGGCACCAGCAGCACGTTGAGAGCCAGCGTGACAGCAAGTCCGAGCAGCGAAAACCACATGCCCCATAGTGTCTTGTCGGTAAGCTTGTACCAAACCGAGAGGTTGAAGAAAACGCCGAAGAATAATTCGCCGAGCATCACTATCGGCACCACTTTGAGTCCGGAGAAATACTTGGGCGAGATGAAATACTTGATGATGTCGATGTAGAACATCACACCGAGGAATATGCAGAGCGCAAAGATGACGAAATACTTCATTGCCTCACTGTAGGCTGATGTGCCAGAGCGTCCACTTTCCTTGTCGCGGGCGAAAATGTAAGGTTCATAGGCAAAACGGAACGCCTGAATAAACATCACCATCACGATGGCTATCTTGTAGTTGGCTCCGTAGATACCAAGCTCCTGCATGGCAGTGAGCTTGTCAGGAGCGAGCGACGGATAGAGTATCTTGTCGATGGTCTGGTTCATGATGCCGGCTATGCCGAGCACGAGCAGCGGATAGCTGTAGCGGAGCATCTCGCGCCACAGCGCGGAATTGAAACGCCAGCGGAATCCGCGAAGCTCGGGTATCATCAGCAGCAACACCACTCCCGAGGATATCAGATTGGCAAGGAATATGTAACCTATGCCATACGACGGGTCATAAATCCATGACAAAGAGGGTGCCTGCTTGACGAGCCACGGACATATCAGTATGAACCACAGGTTGAGACCTATATTGAGAGCGATGCTTATCAGCCTCAAGGTAGCAAAGCGCATGGGGCGATGGCGGAAGCGCAGATAGGCAAACGGGATGGAGGTGAAAGCATCCACAGCCACGGCTATGCCCATCATGACCACATAGTCCTCATGACCGCGGCACTCTATCGCATCGCTTATCGGACGGATAAAGACCAAAAGAAGGACTAAGAAGGCAACCGAGGTGGAAGCGAGCGACACCAACGAGGTGGAATACACCTCCGTGGGGTCTTTGTAACGGTCATGGTTGGCAAAGCGGAAAAATCCGGTCTCCATGCCGTAGGTCAGTATGATCAAGGCAAGGGCAACTATGGAATAGATGTACGTCACCACACCATATTCCGCAGCCGGGAACATGATAGTGTAGAGCGGCACCAGACACCAGTTGAGGAAACGCCCCACGATACTGCTCACCCCATAGATGGCAGTGTCCTTGAACAGCGATTTAGTCCCAGCCATTATATTATCGCTCAATTTTAACCCACGATGAATCGAAATCCAATGCCTGTAGGATTGATTCGGGTGTCATTATTTCAGGTTTCCTAATGGTAAATTTCACCGCATGTGATGGCACATCTTCATGGATAGTGAATTGAGAACCATGAGGTTGCCACGTGAAACAAACTTTACCAGTATCCACATTACGTCCGATAAGGTTTCCATTTGCATTTTCCTCCCATACATAATCGCTTGTGCGATAACGATGGTTTTCTTCCTCAAAAAGACAAAATCTGTCCAAGGAATTCGACCGTATCAATATGGCTGTTCTGACCGGATTATAGTGGTCATACGCGATATTTACCCTCTCGTTCCATATCCCGAGGACAGCTGTGCCAGTCCGCTGTATATCTTGATGAGGATCCGAAATGCCGTATGAGAAGTCGGGTGAACATCTACCGCTTATTAGTCTGATTCGTTTTGCAGTGAAAGGATTCGCCGATTTGACCGTCTTCAAAGACCATGCCATCTTATCTTTTACAACGTCTGCTATTCCCAGTGGGCTCTCCAGATGATTACCTCCGATGGCTCGGGCAAAAGCATCCCCCCAGTCATTTCCGGTGATATCCTTTCGTCCGACATGAAGAAGATACACGAAGTAGCCCCCGATCAGAGTCACTATATCATCGGGTATCTCATTGAGATTATATAACTCGGATGTTATGATTTTCTTTGAGTCTCTCAATCGCGGTGATTTCATGGCTGATTACTGGATAATATCTTGTTAATTTTATTCGCAATACAACGTATCATCGGCACAGGCACGGAATTACCAGTCTGCTTGCGTATCTCAGAGTGGGATACCACTATTTTATAAGTGTCAGGAAATCCTTGCAATCGCAAGAGTTCCCTTGACGATGGGCGGCGGATACCGTTGACCAGCAGGTAGTTATACGAAGCACCAGTTCTCAGGGCACATGAATAATCAAGCACGGAGATATTCCCTGCCTTGTTTTCATGCCAGATGGAGGGATAAAAAACCTTTTTTCCTTCAGTTCGTGCTTTTCGTTTTGCAACAATCTGTTCAGACGCGAATAATGTTGCATCTACCTGACTATCTGGTTCAAGTATCTCCGAAAGATCGTACTTTTTTTTCTTAAATCTGAAATCAAACTGTTCTATCAGCCCTTCATCACGGAAACCAACAATTATAACGCGTTCACGCTTTTGTGGCAGTCCGAAATCAAGAGCATTAAGCACCTGCCATTTGACATGGTAACCAAGCTGGTCAAGCGTCTTTAGTATCGTGGTAAACGTTTTGCCCTTATCATGAGTGGTCAATTGACGGACATTCTCCAGCATTATCACTCGGGGTTTATGATATTGGATAATACGGGCTATCTCAAAAAACATCGTCCCCCTCATGTCATCAAACCCCTTCATCTTGCCCATGATACTGAAAGCCTGGCATGGAAATCCCCCCAACAGCAAGTCGTGTGAGGGAATGTCAGCTGTGTCAATCTTGGTTATGTCTCCGGATGGCCACTCTCCGAAATTAGCATGGTAGGTTGTGGCAGCCGCTTTATCCCATTCTGACGAAAACACACATTCGTAGCCCAACTCATCAAAAGGCAATCTGATGCCTCCGATGCCGGCAAACAGGTCTATGAAGCGGATTGGTTGCATTATCGTAGCGAGGAGGTGGTTAGAAGTCGATGGTGGTCTGGCGACCGAGGTCGTAGCGGTCTACTCCGAGGTGGCGGAAGGCGAGATCGGTCACTTCTCTGCCACGGGGGGTGCGCTTGATGAAGCCTTCCTTGATGAGGAAAGGTTCGTAGACCTCCTCGATGGTGCCGCGATCCTCGCCGAGAGCGGTGGCAATGGTAGAGAGACCTACGGGACCGCCACCGAATTTGTGGATGATGGTGCCGAGGAGCTTGTTGTCAATCTCGTCAAGTCCGTAGCGGTCTATGTTGAGAGCTTCAAGTGCATAGCGGGCTATCTCAGGGTCGATGTCGCCCGTACCCTTGACCTGCGCGAAGTCACGCACTCGGCGCAGGAGCGAGTTGGCGATACGTGGAGTACCCCGGCTGCGGAGCGATATCTCATGGGCTGCCTCGGCGCGGCATTTCACACCGAGAAGCTTGGCTGAACGGAGTATGATGCGCTCCAGCAGTTCGTGATCATAGTATTCAAGGTGGCAGTTGATACCGAAACGCGCCCTGAGCGGGGCTGTCAGAAGTCCGCTGCGGGTGGTAGCACCTATAAGAGTGAATGGCGACAGGGTCAACTGCACCGACCTCGCCCCAGGTCCCTTGTCGATGGTTATGTCTATGCGGTAGTCCTCCATGGCGGAGTAGAGATACTCCTCCACTTCGGGACGCAGGCGATGGATTTCGTCGATAAACAGCACATCATTTTCCTCCAACGAGGTCAATATGCCAGCCAAGTCCCCAGCCTTGTCAAGCACAGGACCGGACGTGACTTTCATGCCTACCCCCAATTCATTGGCTATGATGCCCGAGAGGGTGGTCTTGCCAAGCCCCGGAGGGCCGTAGAAGAGGATGTGGTCAAGGGCTTCGCCGCGCATCTTGGCTGCCTGGACGAAGACCTTGAGGTTCTCCACCACCTTGTCCTGACCTGTGAACGACTCAAAGCGACCCGGACGCAACGCTTTCTCAAAGTCGCGTTCGCCAGCCGCGGAGCTTTGGGCTGCGCGGATGTCAAAGTCGTTATCGTCCATCAGGTCCATATTGGGTCATTTGCAGTGTAGGGACATGCCGTGGCATGTCCGCCACTCCATGTCGATTTTCATTTTGTGATACGCTGACATGCCATGGCATGTCCCTACAAAATATGCGTTATGTCACGCTATCGGCGGCGGTTGGCTCCGCCCTTGCCGGCGTTTTTCTGCTGCTCGCGTATCATGGCTTGCTGCTTGCGCTGCGCTTCCTCGAGACGTGCCATGAAACCGCTCTTTTTCTTCTTTTTGGGATTCTTGGCGTTTGCCTCCATGGTGGCACGCACCTTCTCTTCGTCAACTACACGGCGGAAGATGTAGGTCTGTATGATGGTGATGAGCAGCGACACGAAGTAGTAGTAGCTCAGACCGGCTGCATAGTTGTTGAAGAACACCAGAAACATCACCGGCATCAGATACATCATCCACTTCATGCCAGGCATGGAGTCGCCCGTGGGCTGGCTCTGCATATTGATTTTGGTGTAGATGATGTTGGTGACGGTCATCAACAGACAGAAGAGGCTGATATGGTTGCCGAATGTACCCGATATGAAGGGGATGTTGGTGGTCCATGACACAATGGCATCAGGAGCGGAGAGGTCCTTAGCCCAGAGGAACGACTCCCCTCTCAGCTCTATGGCAGAGGGGAAGAACTGGAACATCGCCACAAGTATAGGAAGCTGCAGCAGCATAGGCAGACAGCCCGAGAACGGACTCGCCCCGGCGCGGCTGTAGAGAGCCATGGTCTCCTGCTGACGCTTCATGGCGTTTTCCTGACCTGGATATTTCTCGTTTATAGCCTTGATTTCGGGCTGCAGCACACGCATCTTTGCCTGTGACATGTAGCTCTTGTAGGTAAACGGGAAGAGGATTATCTTGATGAAGATGGTCAGCAGCAGGATGATGATACCGTAGTTGCTGATATAGTGTCCCAGGAACGTGAACACAGGGATGATAATCAGCGTGTTGATCCAGCGGAACAGGCTCCAGCCGAGCGGTATGAGCTTGGTCAGGTGGAGGTTCTCGTCAGGCACGATGTTCTTCTCCAAATCCTTAAGCAGCGGATAGCTGTTGGGACCGATAAAGAAGGTGAACGATGCCGGGTTGGCAAGCGAGGAGGAGTATTCGAGAGTCGAAGCCATAGACATCGACTTGATGAAATCAGGATTGTTCTCTAACTCTACCGATTTGAGCTGGGCAGAGGTGAAGTTGGTGCGGGCTATGATGACCGACGAGAAGAACTGGTTTTTGAAACCGACCCACTTGACACGCTGCGTAAGATCTTCATCATCGTCGCCACTCTCGCTGAGATTGTCAACGTCTCCGCCGGCAAGCTGATAGTAAAGACCGCTCTGACGCTCTTCGTAGACACGCCCTGCCTCGGTGCGGGTCATCATGGAGTTCCAGTTGAAGTCGATGGTGGCAACCGACGGGGGAATCACCGATGCCATGCCAGCCTGAACGACATCCATCTGAACCAGATAGCCTTCCTTGGGCAGAGTGTAGCGGAAACCGAACACCGCCCCGCCGCCGAGGTCAAGCTGCATCAACACCGTAGAATCGCTCTCGACCACCGGAGTAAAATAAAATTCGCTGGTCACGAAGCGGCGGGTGGCAGATGTAAGCGTGAAGCTGTAGCTGTCACGTCCAGGTGCCATCATCTCTACCTTAGTAGAATCATAACTGTCGTAATTGTTGAGGGTCGCACGGGCTATGCTGCCGCCCTTGTTGGAGATTTCAAGGGTTATGTCCTTGTTAGCAAGACGAGTGACAATAGAGTCGCCCGAGAGGAATTTTGCAAACCCCTGGTAGCGGCTGATGCCGTCAATATCGGTTTTGAGCGTCTTGACAGCCGATGCCATGACGTTTTTAGGCACACGGTCAAGGTTACGGTTTAGGATGTCGGCTACAGCCACCTGGGTTCCGGCAGCATTGACCGTACCGCTGATGTCGCCAGAACCGTTGACACTGAGAGTGCTGTTGGCTCCGCGGAGCGAATATACATCGTTGACGCTGTCACGCTTGCCATACTGGCGCACCGTGGCGCGTATATTTACTATTTCGTCGGGCGAAATGCTGTCAAGTGTCAGCACTGCGCCCTCGGCAGCCTTCTGCTGCTCAGCCTGAGCCTGCTGTTCGGCGAGCTGGCGTTGACGTTCCTGCTCCTCCTTGCTGGGGCTGTTGAGCCACATGAAGCCGATGATGAGCAGAGCCATGAATATCAGGCCGCGAAGTGTGTTTTTATCCATTAATCAGTCTGTATTATTTATTGTAAAAACAGGAGTGATGAGATATTTTCAGATTGGTCAGGCATTGCACTCTGCCACGTTCTCGAGGTTTTCAGCCTCGTGGTATTCGATTGCAGCCTTTACGAAGTCCACAAACAGCGGCGCGGGGCTGAGTACAGTGCTCGAGTACTCGGGATGGTACTGGGTGCCTATGAACCAACGCTTGTCAGGCAGTTCCACGACCTCCACGAGGTGTGACGCGGGATTCTCGCCCACGCAACGCATGCCAGCAGCCTCAAAACGCTCACGGTAGTCATTGTTAAACTCGTAGCGGTGGCGGTGACGCTCCTTTATGTCGGTGGTGCCGTATGCCTTGGCTGCCTTGGAGTCAGCTGCGAGATGGCAGTCATATGCGCCGAGACGCATCGTGCCGCCCATGTTGCTGATATTCTTCTGCTCCTCCATGAGGTCTATGACATTGTCGGGAGTGTTGATGTTCATCTCCACAGAGTTGGCATCGGGCAGTCCGAGCACATCGCGGGCAAACTCTATGACCATGCACTGCATGCCCAGACAGATGCCGAATGTGGGTATGTCGTTTTCGCGTGTATATTTCAGGGCCACAAATTTGCCGTCGATGCCGCGCTGGCCGAAGCCGGGGGCCACAATCACGCCGTCAAGACCTCGGAGCAGCTCCTTGACATTGCCCTCGTTGAGCTTCTCGGAGTGGATATAGCGCAGGTCGAGCTTGTGGTCATTATAGGTGGCGGCATGGAGCAGAGCCTCGTTGATGGACTTGTAGGCATCCTGGAGCTCCACATACTTGCCCACGAGACCTATTGTGACGGTCTTGTCGGCGCGGTGGAGCTTGTCGAGGAAGTGCATCCACTGATGCATGTCAGGCTCGCCATTGACGGAGACATCCATCTTGTTGAGCACGATTTCGTCAAGGTGCTGCTCGTGCATCTTGATGGGCACCTCATAGATGCTCGGCACGTCGACCGACTGGATGACGGCATCGGGAGCCACGTTGCAAAACAGCGCAATCTTCTTGCGCATGGCCAGGGGAATCTCCCTCTCGGTGCGAAGCACGAGCACATCGGGCTGGATACCCACCTCCTGCAGCTGCTTGACAGAGTGCTGTGTGGGCTTGGTCTTGAGTTCCTTGGCCGCGCGGATATAGGGCACGTAGGTCAGATGGATGCAGAGAGCGTTGCGGCCCAACTCCCAGCGGAGCTGACGCACACTCTCCAGATAAGGCAGCGACTCGATGTCGCCCACGGTACCGCCTATCTCCGTGATGATGAAATCAAAGTTGCCGGTCTGGCCGAGCAGCTTGACGTTGCGCTTGATTTCATCGGTGATATGGGGTATGATCTGTACGGTCTTGCCTAAATAGTCGCCGCGGCGCTCCTTGTCGATGACACTCTGGTAGATGCGTCCTGTGGTGACATTGTTGGCGCGGGTGGTATGTACGTTGGTAAACCTCTCATAGTGACCCAGGTCAAGGTCGGCCTCATGGCCGTCGACAGTCACGTAACACTCGCCGTGCTCGTAGGGGTTGAGCGTACCCGGGTCGATGTTGATGTAGGGGTCAAACTTCTGTATAGTCACGCGATAGCCGCGGGCCTTGAGCAGACAGGCCAAAGATGACGATATGATGCCTTTGCCTAATGACGACACCACACCGCCGGTCACGAAGATGTATTTGGTTTCCACGTCGGTTATTATAAGAATTTTAACGCACAAAGTTACACATTATTTTTAATCCACGCAATGAGAATCCCCATCACGCAGCCACCGCGGCCCACAACGAGCCTGACATCAGAGAAACCGCCGTAAACTAAATGACACTCAGACCCATCGCCCTTGTAAACATAAACATATATTGTAGTAGGGACCTGCCATGGCACAATGTCACTAACTTAAGGAATGCACTCTTCGCAGTAGGGACATGCCACAATGCTGTTTACTTAAGGAATGCACACATCGTAGTAGGGACATGCCATGGCATGTCTGCTGACGCAACACTCTCATTAGCATGACTTTAGGCGACATGCCATGGCATGTCCCTACTACATAAGAACGCTATTTAAGCATTAACAACTTTTACATCAAACAAAATCAGGGAAACACAGGACGCGGCAGAACTTTCGCCACACACTGCATCATTTTTCTTTCAAGCAGTTGGTTTTAACGAAAAAGTTTGTAAATTTGCGCGTACTTTGCATAAAAGTTGTAATCTTGCATCGTGTTTACAATTGCAATAGGAAACAATAATCTAACTAAAAAAGAAGAATCATGAAGAAATTTTACATCATGCTCGCTGCTCTCGGCGTGACCGCCTCCATGGCCGCGCAGCAGCTACCCAACGCCGGCTTCGACACCGATTGGGTTGATTGCTACCCCTGGAGCAGCAACGCCGCCAACGGAAATACCGATGGACCTTTCTCTGGAAAAAACAAGCAGGGAACAACACCTAAACCATGGTGCATCTCCAGTGTATTTGTAAGCACCAACTTCTTATTTAAGTCGGGCAATAAAACTCTCGGCACTCAAGAAACCCCTGGATACGGTGAAATTGGATCTGCGGTTAATCTTAAAGATGTACAGCTCAGCATAGTAGGTATAAAAAAACTCATCCCGGCATATATTTCTCTTGGTACAAGTTGGTCAACATCAACAACCACAAGTGCCACAAACAAAGCCGGCGGAGCATTCGGCGGAGCTGAGTTTTCATTCCGTCCAGATGCCGTTTCATTCCACTACAAGAATAAGAATACCACTTCCAAATCCGTAGTCGTAGCTTACATTTGGAAAGGTACATTTACTCAGGCAGATGTGCCAGCCAACATTGATCCTACAGGCAGCAACCCAACAAAAGTCACAATGATTGACCGAGACCGACAAGTTCTTGGCATGGACTTGACCAACTGCCAGGGTGGAGCTACGTCCAAAACCGATGACGCACTTTGCATTGCAAAACTCGAAAATCAACTTGAAAGCACTAACGGTATAGACAGCGAATGGAAAGTTGGTATGTTTGACTTTGAATATGCCGATGCCGAAGCTCTTCCTGAAAAAATCAATGTCATATTTTCCGCTGGCGATTATTTTGATTCTGAACGTCCTTATGAAGACGCATCTCAGCTCATCCTGGATGATGTCAAGCTCGTGTACTACAGCCGTCTGAGCGGCCTGCAGTTCAAGAATGCCGACATCGCCGGCTTTGACCCTGACAAGTTTGACTACGAGCTCGATGAAGTCATGCCCGATGACGACACCGACATCAAGGCCACAACTCTCGGCAACAGCGGCGTAGCTGAGGCTGCAATCGAACTTGACCACCAGAACAGCTTAGCCAAAATCACCGTCACCAATGCCCACGGCAACGATGCCGACGACCAGAACTCACACGTCTACACTGTGAAGTTCCTCCCTGCCGGCTCATCCATCAACGATGTGATCGACATGACCTCTGCCGATGTACGCTATGTAGACCTCTACGGCAACGCCGTAGCTGCCGATGCCCTCGTCAACGGCCAGACCTACATCAAGCTCGTCAACGGCAAAGCCACCAAGGTTATCGCCAACAACTAATCCGCCCACATCCACCAACACCATCAAAGAGGCGCATCCCCCATATCAGGATGCGCCTCTCGTATAGATAGCTGTACTTTTAACACATAGATTTGCAATCTGTTACAGAAAAGTCCTTATCTTTGCACGGTTTATAATCATCACATACATTAAATCATTCCTTATGAAGAAAATTTCCGCATCTATCCTATCACTCGTCATGGGTGCTTCCATGGCAAGCTTCGCTGCCGAAATTCCAGCCAACGCCAAGTGCTATGACGGCTCTACCCCGGGTTCTCTTTCCGTAGAAATGTTTGGCTCAGACATCCTCTACGGACAAGGTACTGGCAAAGTATATATCATCCCTGTCAGCGACGGAGTGGTAGACTTCCTCCTCCCTGACCTCACCATAGCCCTTGAGCCCGGTGCAGACCCCGTAAACCTCGGAGACATTCGCGTAGACAATGTAACTACTACCACTGCCCCCGATGGCACTGTGACCTACAACGCTACAGTTGACGATATGTCGCTTGCCGATGGGGAAATTCACGCCCAAGTTATTCTTGCCAATGGCGAGGGCAAGAGCTGCACTACCACATCCAATGGCGTGGCTCACTTTGACATAGACGTAAACTGGTACACTGACTATGAAAACGACAAGACTCAGGTATTCCCTCTCTATGTAGCTTTCAACGGCCATCTCATGGCATCTTCAATCGCAGACCTCGCCGCTGACCTCGCCGCCGAAGCCACATACTTCGACCTTCAGGGCAACCGCGTCAACGCCGACGCCCTCATCAACGGCCAGACCTACATCAAGCGCGTAGGCACCACAGCCACCAAGGTCATCATCAACAAGTAATCCCACCCGACCCAAATACCCCAACACAGGGCGTTGCCGCATCCGCAGCAACGCCCTGTCCTGTCTCCTCCCTCCCTGCGGCACCCCCCAATGTCACTAACATAAGGAACGCCCTCATCGCAGTAGGGACATGCCATGGCATGTCTGCTGCCGCAACACCTCTCATTAGCATGGCTTTAGGCGACATGCCATGGCATGTCCCTACTCCATATGAACGCCTTTCAAGCATAAACAAACTTCTTAAGTTAGTGGCATTGTGCCATGACATGCCATACAACAGGGCTGCATACCAAGAGATTGTACATGCGTAGAGCATCATGGCGCAGCCATGGGGAGCACACAGGTTGCTCCACAAGGTGCATAAATCCTGACATCATTATATTAATAATACATAAAAATATGTTTATAATGCATAAATATGCTTATATTTGTAGTTCACTTTACTCTAAACCTCATTTCACTTACTCTCACGCATTACCACAACTATGAAAAGCATACGCGCATTATTTGCATCCGCCATACTCATAGCGTCAGGCCAAGCCATGGCCGAAGCCCCCTCAGGTTACTACTCCTCATGCGAGGGGCAGAAAGGCGCCGCACTGCTCAAAGCACTGCAATCGACTGTCGGCTCACACAAACAGCTGTCGTATGACGGCGTGTGGACGGCGTTCCGCACCACCGACATCAACGAGTCGGGACGACTGATTGACATGTATTCCACCAAACTGTGGTCCACAGGCGAGAAGTGCGGCAATTACAGCAAAGTAGGCGACTGCTATAACCGCGAGCACTCGTTTCCCAAGAGCTGGTTTGACGACCGCAAGCCGATGTACACCGACATCAACCACCTCTATCCCACCGATGGCCGTGTCAATGGCCAGCGCAGCAACCATCCCTTCGGTGAATGCGCCAACGGCACCACCCTCTCAAGCGTCAACGGAGTGAAAGCCCTCGGCAAACTCGGCACATCCACATTCCCCGGCTACTCAGGCACTGTATTTGAGCCAGCCGACGAATACAAAGGCGACTTCGCCCGCACATACTTCTACATGGCAGCAGCATATAACAGCAGCATATCCACATGGCACTCCGACATGCTCGCCGGCAACGCTTACCCGGCATACAAGACATGGGCTGTCAACCTGCTGCTTAAATGGCACCGCCAGGACCCCGTCAGTGACAAGGAGCGCAAGCGTAACGACGCCGTGTATAAAGAGCAAGGCAACCGCAACCCCTTTATAGACCACCCCGACATGGCCGAACATATCTGGGGCAATGCAGCCAATCAAGGCTGGTCAGCAACACAGGCCACCGACAAGATAGTGCTTCCCGTTGATGCCCAGACCATAAATCTCGGCAACGCCTCCACCTCCAAGGCGCGTACATATGACGTGGCCGTAGAGACTTCGGGAGCCACAAAGGCTGTGACAGTATCAGTGACCGGCAATGGTTACAGTGTCAGCCCTACATCTATCGCAGCCTCCGCAGCCAACGCCGGCACTACCGTCAAAATAACCCTCAATGCCCCAACCGAGGGCACCTACAGCGGCTCACTGACAGTCACATGCGGCGAAAACAAATCGACCGCACCGATTGTGGCACAGGCCTACGACGGCATCGGACTGACCGTAGCTGACATCAGTGATGACGGCTTTGAGGTCAAATGGATCAATCTCGAAGCACCCGGCACCACTTATCAGCTCCATGTAGAGGAAAACGGCGTATCCCTTGAGGACTATCCCGAGGCTGTAGATGCCGCCGACGAGTCTTATTTCGTGACAGGGCTTGACTCGGAGACCACCTATACCTGCTATCTGACATCCCCGACGTTCAAGAGCAATGTTGTGACAGCAACCACAGCAGCCCTCATCCCCACCATCAATGTGACAACAACCGGCTCCACCGACTTCCTCACAGCCCCCGGCACACCCTCACTCCCGATAGAGATGGAGATTGACGCCGTCAATATCCCCGGCGACATCCATGTAGCGACATCAGGCGCACCGTTTGAAGTGTCGGCCGACAAAACCACATGGAACAGCGAAATCACCCTGCTGCCGGGCGAAAACCGCTTCTGGCTCCGGGCCGCCTCGGATACCGAGGGCAATTTCACCGGCTCCCTGACTGTCAGCGGAAGCACCGCCGAGTGGGACTGCGACCTGACGGCTAAAATCGTGGCCGCAGCCACTTTCGTCGAGGACTTCGAGAGTGCCAAATCAGATACCGAATATCGTAATACCGACTTCACCACCGATGTAGCCAAATGGCAGAGAACCAACATCTGCATACCTGCCGGAGAAGCCTACGAGGGAGAAAACAGTCTGAGATTCGGCAAATTGGCTACAAGCACCCTCACGCTTGCCGAAAACATAGCCCCAGGCATAGGCACCATCAGCTTCTACGCCACGGCATGGACCAATGACGGCGATGCGACAATCCATGTGGAGACATCGACCGACGGAGGCATCACATGGAAAGAAACCAAGCAGCTGACGGTGCCCGAAGGCGGTTACACCAAATATTCGGCCACGGCCAACATAGCCGCGCCCTCGCGCTTCCGCATACGCCAGAGCAAGGGCGGCCGCATGAAACTCGACTACATCGAGGTCACCCCTCCCATGTCGGCAACCGATGAGGTCACTGCCGACAGCGATGTCGACAGCACTTGGGACATCTTCTGCCTCGACGGTCAATTGGTGATAGAAAACCATAAGGCTGGTAATCGTGTTAGTGTATATGACATCAACGGCAATATCCTCTACGAGGGTACACCTGCCGTAGGTTACACAACCCTGCATCCCGCTCCCGGGCTATATATCGGAGCTACCGACAGCCGTGCGCGCCGGGTGCTGGTGCATTAACCCATATACACACATCCCTCCTATGAAAAAACTCGCAGAAACACTCATCAACCGCCGCAGCATCCGCCGCTACGAGCGCGAAGCCATCTCCGACGAGGACATGCGCCTCATCCATGCAGCAATACGCAACACGCCCACGAGCTACAACGGTCAGCAGTTCAGCGTCATAGACATCACCGACCAGGACATAAAGCTCCAGCTCGAAGCCCTGACAGGTCAGAAGCAGATCAAGACCTGCTCACACTTCATGATGTTTTGCGCCGACTACCACAAGATCGCCATCCTTGCCGACCGCAAGGGGCTTGAGATGCCCGATTTCCAAGACACCGCCGACGGACTGCTTGTGGGTGTAATAGATGCCTCTCTCGCCATGATGAGCGCGGTGGCAGCAGCCACATCGCTCGGTCTCGGCACCTGCTGCATAGGCTACGCCCGCACAGCAGCTCCCGCCGAGATATCCCGTCTGCTTAACCTGCCCAAAGGGGTGTTTGCAGTCTGCGGTCTGGCGTTGGGAGTGCCCCGCGAGATGCCCGACCTCAAGCCCAAGCAGCCCCACCAGCTCGTCATCCACCAAAATGTCTATCAGTCTGACGATGAAAAGCTCCTCCCCCTGCTGGAGGCATACGATGATGAAATCCGCTTCTACAACACCACCCGCGAAGGCACCAAGACCGACAACGACTGGTGTGACCACATCCTCTCCTACTACCGTGAAGCCATGAACTACCAGATGCTCGAAGCCCTCCGCGCCCAAGGCTACGACGTAACACACTGATCATCTAACGACAATCTAAATCAAATAATTCGTATAAATTCTTATAAGACTTATAAAACTTATAAGAATTTATACGAATTATTTTATGCCTGATCTGTCAGTGGGCTTCGAGCCAGTTGGTGCCGACTCCGGCGGAAACTTCGAGGGGGACTCTGCCACGGTAGGCATCGGCCATATCGGCAGTCACTATCTGCTGGAGACGGGGGAGTTCGCCTGGAGCCACGTTGAAGATGAGTTCGTCATGAACCTGCATTATCATACGCGAGCTGAGACCGGCTTCTTCGATGTGGCGGTAGACGTTGATCATCGCCAGTTTGATGATGTCGGCAGCGGAGCCTTGCAGAGGGGCATTGACGGCGTTACGTTCGGCATAACTGCGCACTACCGAGTTGCGCGAATTGATGTCGGGGAGGTAGCGTTTGCGTCCCATAAGGGTCGTGACAAATCCACGCTCTTTCGCGCCCTCGATCTGCTTGTCTATGTATTCGCGGATGTGGGGATAGCTGGCGAAGTAACCGTCAATGAGCTGCTTAGCCTCGGCGCGTGGGATACCCAGGCGTTCCGACAATCCGAATGCCGATATGCCGTAGATAATGCCGAAGTTGGCAGTCTTGGCATTGCGGCGCATGTTGTCGGTCACTTCATCAATAGGTACAGAGAAGACCTTGGCAGCGGTGGAGCGGTGTATATCCTCACCGGCATTGAAGGCGCGGATCATGTCGGGGTCGCCGGACATGTCTGCCATCAGACGCAGCTCTATCTGCGAGTAGTCCGCGCTCATGAACAGGCATCCCGGGTCGGCTATGAAAGCCTTGCGGATCTCGCGTCCGTCATCAGAGCGGATGGGTATGTTCTGGAGATTGGGATTAGCCGAGGAGATACGCCCGGTGGCGGTTACGGTCTGATTATAGGTCGTGTGAATCTTCCCGGTCACAGGATTGACGAGCTGTGGCAGCGCATCAATATAGGTCACGAGCAGTTTGCGCAGGGCACGTATCTTGAGTATCAGATCGACCAGCGGCACCGAGTGGCGGTATTTCTCCAGTATCTCCTCAGTGGTGCTGTATGCCCCACGCTTGGTCTTCTTGGCTGCAGGGTCAATCTTCATATCTCCGAACAGTATCTCTCCTACCTGCATAGGGCTGGCGATGTTGAATCGACGTCCGGCTATGCGATAGGCTTCCTCCTCCATCTCATTGAGCTGTGCTGTGTAGCGGCGCGACAGCTCGTGGAGTTCATCGACATTGATACGCGCTCCCGTCCACTCCATCTCCGCGAGCACGCGGATAAGCGGCAGCTCTATGTCATCGAGCAGCGGCAGCTGGTCGCGACTGATGATTTCGCCTTTGAGAGGCTCATAAAGACGCAGAGCCGTCAGCGCACTCTCGCAGAACAGGTCGCAGGCAGCCTCCTCAGCCATATACCTATGACGACGCAGCGAACGGACATTGTCAGCGTAGTCGATGGTAATGTAGTTGAGGTAACGCGCTGCCACGTTTGACATACGGTGACCTGTCTCCGGCTCAAGTATGTAGTGGGTCACCGATGTGTCAAAATATGCAGTGCCCCAGTCTATGCCCTCGCGTTTGAGCAGCAGATAGGCAAATTTCACATCGTGGCTGACTACGGTCACCGTCCCCTGCCCGAACAGCGGATTGAGCACACTCATCAATTCAGCGCGGGCTTTGCCCTCGCCGACAGGGATATAGAATCCGTCACCATTGGCAAATGCTATCGCCAGTCCGCGCCATTGCGCCGTCATAGCCTGGTCACCCAAGGCATAGAAATCCACGCCGATGCGCTCCTCGGCGGCAGCCCTGGCAACGATTTCTCCTACCTGAGCCACATCTTTAAGCATCGTGAAGTTGTGGGGTATATCCTTAAGGGTGTCACCGGCTGCCCCGATTTCCTCAGGCGTAGGTTCTGAGGAATTGTCTACATCAAACAGCGACCCCATATCCCCCTCTTTAGGCTTTTCAGGCTTTGATGACGAGGTGGTGAGGCGGTCACTGAGCCGCTTGAGAAAAGTGCGGAACTCCAGCTCCTTGTAGACCTCCGCCAGCGCATCCACATCCTCAGGAGCACGCACCAGTCCGTCGACATCTATGTCAAGAGGCACATCGGTCTTGATGGTAGCCAATGCCTTTGAAAAGCGTATCTGCTCGGCATTGTCGCGCACCTTACGACCCAAGGCTCCGGCTATATCATCAGCCTGGGCGAGCATATTCTCGACATCATGGTAGGCAGCAATGAGCTTTTGCGCGGTCTTTTCGCCGACACCAGGGCAGCCAGGGATATTATCAGAGGCATCTCCCTCCAGAGCCAGCAGGTCTATCACCTGACGGGGAGTCTCGATGCCGTAGCGTTCGCATATCTCCTTGGGACCCCGGATTTCAAAGCCCTCACCACGGAGCGACGGACGGTACATCCACACATGATCGGTCACCAACTGACCATAGTCCTTGTCGGGTGTCATCATGTATGTGTCGTAACCCTTCGCCTCCGCCATGCGGCTGAGAGTGCCTATCACATCGTCAGCCTCATAGCCGTCTATCTCGATGACAGGGATATTATAGGCAGCGATGATACGCTTGATGTAGGGTATGGCAAGGGTGATGTCTTCAGGCTGCGCCTCGCGCCCAGCCTTGTACTGGTCATACATCTCGTGGCGGAACGTAGGACCCGGAGGATCGAAGCACACGGCTATATGCGTGGGATTCTCCTTGCGGAGCACCTCGTCGAGAGTGTTGCAGAAGCCGAATATGGCAGAAGTGTTGAGACCCTTTGATGTGATACGCGGAGCGCGTATCAGCGCGTAGTAGGCGCGGTATATGAGCGCGAAAGCGTCAAGCAGAAACAGCTTTTTATTTTCCATGGAGGCAAAAATATAAAATATCCGCCCATTTTTCAGAGCTTTAGCAAGTTTTTTGTAATTTTGTGCTGAAAAATAGCCTTGATGAACCCTTTAGAATCAATTCAGGCAACAATCGCCGACCCATTGGACATGCTCAACGCCCGCATCCACGAGGCGTTGATGTCGACCAATGCGCTCATGAACAAGGTAGTCGACGGCTATCTTAAGACCAAAGGGAAGCAGATACGCCCCATACTGGTGCTGCTGTCGGCACGACTCCTCGGAGGCATCAACGATGATGTCATAAAGGCAGGAGCTGCCGTGGAAATGCTTCACAACGCCTCGCTGATACATGACGACGTGGTGGATGACACCGACCGCCGTCGCGGGCTGCCCACCATCAACAGCATCTGGGACAACCACATAGCCGTGCTCGTGGGCGATTTTTTCGTCAGTTCGGCTCTCCAGCAGGCTCTCGCCACCGGCGATATCCGCATCGTCAACGCCATAGCACGTCTCGGCAAACTTCTCTCGCTGGGCGAAATAGACCAGATCTACAATGCACGCTTCCACCGTCTGACCGAGGACGCATATTTTGAGGTCATCTCACGCAAGACGGCATCGCTTTTTGTGGCATGCGTCGAGATGGGGGCTTATGCCGTAGACATCAAGGAAGATGATCCGCGCCTCGTGGCTCTACGGGGATTTGCCGAGTCATTAGGCAGGTGTTTCCAGATCAAGGATGACATCTTTGACTACTTCGACGACCCGCGCATCGGCAAGCCCACCGGCAACGACCTGCGCGAGGGCAAGGTGACACTGCCGTTGCTCTATGCCCTGTCACTCGACACCCATCCGCGCCACCAAGCCATGTCGGATCTGTGCGGCAAGGAAGAATTGGACGAAGCCGAGATAAACACCCTCATAGAGTTTGCAAAGGAAGCCGGCGGCATCGACTATGCCTACTCCGCCATGGAGCGTCTGCGCGACGAGGCTGTAGCTTCTCTGACATCAGCATTCCCTGGCGACAACGATTCAGTCAAGGCGTTCGTCTCTATCTTTGATTACATCATCCACCGCGACTATTAAGCATAGTCTGGTGGAGTATCCCCAACAATACCATACCCCCATATGAAGAAAGTTATCCTTACCGGCGACCGCCCCACTGGGCGTCTGCACTTAGGTCACTACGTAGGCTCGCTGATGCGCCGCGTACAGCTGCAGGAGTCGGGCGAATTTGACAAGATATACGTGATGATAGCCGACGCACAGGCTCTCACCGACAATGCCGACAACCCCGAGAAGGTGCGCGACAATATACTCAATGTGGCTCTCGACTACCTGTCGGTAGGTCTTGACCCCGAGAAGACCACCATCTTCATCCAGTCGATGGTCACCGAGCTGACCGAACTTATGTTCTACTACATGAACCTCGTGACTGTCAGCCGCGTACAGCGCAATCCTACGGTCAAGACCGAAATAAAGATGCGCAATTTCGAGGCTAACATACCCCTCGGATTCTTCTGCTACCCGGTCAGCCAGGCAGCAGACATCACCGCATTCAAAGCCACTACCGTTCCCGTCGGCGAGGATCAGGCACCTATGATAGAGCTGACCCGCGAAATCGTCAACCGATTCAACCACGTCTACGGCCCCGTGCTCGTAGAGCCAGAGATAGTGCTACCCGAAAACGCCACCTGCTGCCGCCTCCCGGGAACTGACGGCAAGGCAAAGATGAGCAAGAGCCTCGGCAACTGCATCTACCTCTCCGACACCACCAAGGAGCTGAAAAAGAAAGTCAACAGCATGTACACAGACCCCCAGCACCTCAATATCGAGGATCCGGGTCATCTTGAGGGCAACATCCCCTTCATCTATCTTGATGCGTTCTGCCGCCCGGAGCATTTCGCCGCATACCTGCCCGATTACGCCAACCTTGACGAACTCAAAGACCACTATACCCGTGGCGGACTCGGTGACGGCACGGTTAAGAAGTTCATCTTCGCCATACTTGACGAACTGCTGACTCCCATCCGCGAGCGTCGCGCCTACTGGGAACAGCACGTCGACGACGTGGCAGATATCCTCTATCGCGGCACTCAAGATGCGCGCGCCGTGGCAGGTGAAACCCTCGCCGAGGTGCGCCGCGCCATGAAAATAGACTATTTCGACTCCTTCTTTACCAAGAAGTGATTATAGACTTCCAATAGTTACAGATGCCAATGATGGCATGCAAAGTCATGTCTTTGTAATATTTATTTACTTTTTTCTAAAACCATTCATCTCTTATGAAACACTTATTTGCAATGCTGCTTGCCGGTGCGACTCTGGCAATGGGTATGACATCGTGCAACAAGGCGAAGGCTTCTGCCGACGATGAAGATGTAATCGTGCGCGACAGCACATTCACAGAAGTCGTACATCCCGACTGGACCCGCAATGCGGTGATCTATGAGGTCAACTGGCGCCAGTTCTCCGACAGCGGCAAGATTGCCGGCGTGGAGAAAGAACTGCCCCGCCTCAAAGACCTCGGTGTCGACATCCTCTGGATGATGCCTATCCATCCTATTTCTGAAGTCAACCGCAAGGGAGGTCTCGGAAGCTACTATGCTGTAAAAGACTACAAGGCTGTAAACCCCGAACTCGGTACCACCGAGGAGATGAAGGCTTTTATAAAAAAGGCTCACGAAATGGGCTTCAAGGTGATACTCGACTGGGTTCCTAACCACTCAGGTTGCGACAACGCATGGGTCACCGAACACCCCGACTGGTATGAACGCAACGAGAAGGGCGAGATGTACGGACCGTTTGACTGGACCGATGTCTATGCTTTTGACTACTCTAACCCCGAGATGCGCAAGGGGATGATTGATGCCATGCAGTATTGGCTCAAAGACATGGGCGTCGACGGTTTCCGCTGCGACGTGGCAATGGAAGTACCTACCGACTTCTGGAACGAAGCCCGCAAGGAGCTTGAAAAGGTCAATCCCGAGGTGTTCATGCTTGCCGAGGCTTCAGAACCCGAACTTGAGGAGAAGTGCTTCGACATGGCGTATAACTGGCCTATGAAAGACCTCTTCAGTGCCATCGCTGCCACCTCCGGACAGTACTCCTTCGTCGGCCCCAACGATAAGGAACCACGCAAATTCCCTGCCACTACTGCCATAGCCATCGATTCGCTTCTTGCTGCTCAGGCCAAGGACTTCCCCACTGATGCCTATCTTATGAACATGATTACCAACCATGACCTCAATTCATGGGAAGGTACAGAGTTTGAGCGTCTCGGCAATCTTCAGGGAGCATTCGCAGTGCTGTCATACACTCTTCCTGGCATGCCGCTGATCTACACCGGTCAGGAAACAGGCATGAACCGCGCCTTTGAGTTCTTCGTCAAGGACGTGCCTCCGACATGGGAACCGCGCAACGAATACTTCACATTCTACAAGACCCTCAACAACCTCAAGCACACCGAGCCCGCTCTGCGCGCCGGAGTCCTCGGAGGCAAGATGGACCGCTATCCCACCACCGACCCCGACCTCTACATCTTCTCACGCACAGCCAAGGGCCGCACCGTGACCGTGTTCACCAACCTCGGCAGCGAAGAGGCTAAGATCGAGTACACCGGAGCCAAACCAGCCAACACCGAAGGCCTCGACATCTTCACCGGCAAGACCTCAGCATACCCCACCAGCCTCGCGCCCGGTCAGTATGCAGTCTACACCAACAACTGATCCCTCCCGCAACACAATAATCCCCACATGACAGTGAATGGCTGCGCTCAATGAGCGCAGCCATTCACTTCACTAACAGGATGCCTATACGGGGATATTGGGGGATTACAGTTTTTTCGCTAATTTTGCACGGAGATATCAATCTGGATTATTTTGTACTTTAATAAATCAATAGGTATTATGAAACGTCACATTTTTATTGCAGCCGCGGCTTTGCTATCTGCTTCGGCAGCCCTCGCCGAAGTTCCTGCCACTCTCGGCGGACATTGGGTTTCTGCTCCCGCAGAGGCAAAAGAAAGCACCACTACCATAACCACTGTATATGACATCGATTTCGGTGCAGATGCCGCCAAGGGCGACTGTGCATTTGTATCTACAGTGGACTTCAAGGGGCAGCAGATGGGCAGCCGTGAGATGAAAGTCAATGTCAAATGCAACGTCAAGGGCACAGCCCAGTGGATGCTGGAGGGCGATGTACTGACCCTCTCGTTCAAACCCGAAAACGTCACCACCACCATCCGTCCCGAGGACGTAGTTCTTGACATCCCCGAAGCAATGAAAGTAGCCATGGCTGCCCGCATGAACGAGTTCATGCCAGCCATCACCGGCTCTATAGAGGATGCCGTCAAGAAGGAACTGACCTCAAAGGGCATCAAGTTTGACCACGTGGACCTCGCCGGCGACCCCGCCGCACTTACCGTCAACGATGACGGCGTGACAGTCACCTTCACCCGCCAGTAATCCGAAACGCACCATCAAAGAGACAGGGACACGGCATTCCGTGTCCCTTCTTTTTGTAGATATATGCCACAGACAACGAATCTAAAGCGCGAATCGTTTATATATCAAATATATTTCATATTTTTGCATCTACAGGAATAACTTATCAGGATGAAACTCATCGAACTGAATCTTCAACGCATATTTACCTTGTGCCGTCAGCATAGGGTTAAGACGCTTGCAGTCTTCGGCTCAATACTCACCGACAGATTCAACGATGACAGCGATGTCGACCTTCTCGTCAATTTCGACACCACCGACCATGAGGAGTGGGATTACGTATCCAATTACTTTGATTTTCAGGAAGCATTAGAAAAGCTACTGGGAAGAAAGGTGGATTTAGTAGTGGAAAAAGGGCTGAAAAACAAATATTTCATCCAAAATGTCAACCGTACAAAACAGCTGATTTATGGATGATGAATACATATTGAAACATCTCCAAGATGTGCTTGATGCAATCGAAGAACTGGAAAGTTTCTTCACAAACTACCCAAAACGTTTTGATGTATTCGAGAAAGACAGATTGAGGATCTGTGCTGTTGAGCGAAAAACAGAAATAATGGGTGAAGCAATCAACCGCATACGTAAAAAAGACCCAGAATTTCTAATTCCGAACGCACGAGAAATCATCAATACACGTAATCGTATAATACATGGTTATGACAGTGTAGAGACTGAGTTTCTTTGGGGATTAGTAATCCGGCATATCCCGCTGCTCAAACATGATATTGAAATGTTGATTACCAAACATAATGGTAAACAATAGGACTAAGGAGGGGGGGGTAGGAAATACTTTTTTAAAGGGTTTTGGAGTCGTGATATGGGCTTTGTTTGGGGAATTTAGTATATTTGCATGCTTAGGAGAGATGTGCCGGCAGCCGGCATGACTCTGCGGACATTATGTTTATATGAAGGTATAAGTATGACTTACGAATACGATTATCTGGTGATAGGCTCAGGGATTGCCGGGATGAGCTTCGCTCTGAAGGTGGCAGCCCATGGCCGCGTCGCGCTTGTGTGCAAGACCTCGCTCGACGAGGCCAACACAGCACTGGCGCAGGGAGGAGTGGCTTCGGTCACAGATCTGCGTGTAGACAACTTCGACAAACATATCGAGGACACAATGATAGCCGGCGATTGGCTTAGCGACCCGGAGGCAGTCAAGAAAGTGGTCACAGGCGCACCCGAGCAGATACAATTTCTGATAGACAACGGCGTGCAGTTTGACTGCAAGGACGACGGTACATTCGATCTCCACCGCGAGGGTGGTCACAGCGAGTTCCGCATCCTCCACCATGCCGACAACACAGGCTTCGAGATACAGGAGAGCCTCATAGACCGCGTCCGCAATCATCCCGACATCGATGTCTACGAACACCATTTCGCCATAGAAATCATCACCCAGCACCACCTCGGCAAGATTGTCACCAGACGAACTCCAGATATCACATGTTACGGAGCCTATGTGCTCAACGAAGCCACAGGCACAGTCGACACTTTCCTTGCCAAAGTCACATTGATGGCGACAGGCGGCGTGGGTGCGGTGTATGCCACCACTACCAATCCCTTGGTAGCTACAGGTGACGGTATCGCCATGGTATATCGTGCCAAGGGCACGGTCAAGGACATGGAGTTTATCCAGTTCCATCCCACAGCCCTCTACCATCCGGGCGACCGCCCCTCGTTTCTGATCACCGAGGCTATGCGCGGTTACGGAGCAGTGCTACGCAACAAGAAAGGCGAAGAGTTCATGCACAAGTATGACCCACGCCTGTCATTGGCTCCGCGTGACATCGTGGCACGAGCCATTGACTCAGAGATGAAGCTCCACGGCGATGACCATGTATATCTTGACGTTACCCACAAAGACCCCGAGGAGACCAAGCACCATTTTCCCAACATATATGCCAAGTGCCTCTCTTTGGGCATCGACATAACCAAGGACTACATCCCCGTAGCCCCGGCAGCACATTATCTCTGCGGCGGCATCAAAGTCGACGGCAATGCCGAGTCATCTATAAAACGGCTCTATGCCGTGGGCGAGTGCAGTTGCACAGGTCTCCACGGAGGCAACCGCCTCGCATCCAACAGTCTCATCGAGGCTGTAGTGTATGCCGAGGCTGCCGCGCGTCATGCCATCGAGCATGTCCAGGGCTACTCATTCCGCACCGATGTGCCCGGGTGGAACGACGAGGGCACCCGCCACCCCGAGGAGATGGTGCTCATCACCCAGAGCATCAAAGAGGTCAATCAGATCATGGGCACGTATGTAGGCATCGTGCGTAGCAATCTGCGTCTTGACCGCGCATGGAACCGTCTCGACATCCTCTATGAGGAGACCGAGAAGCTGTTCAAGCAGTCAAAAGCCTCACGCGAAATCTGCGAACTACGCAACATCATCAACGTGGGCTACCTCATCATGCGCCAAGCCAAGGAACGCCACGAGTCACGCGGACTGCACTACACCCTCGACTATCCGCCCAAGCCCCATGAGCCTGGGGAGAAACCATAAACCCCTCACCCGATGCTGAAACGCAATGTCATACTGGCACTCTCTCTGCTGCTGGCGGCTCTGACCCATGCGGCAGCCGACAATGCGCTCCAGCCCGAACCTCTGATGTCTGAGATTCCAGACCCAGGCGATGGCCGCATACGCGGTCTCAAAGGCTACTACTACACCGATATCGACGGCGAAGAAACCAAGATGCTCGTGCTCAACGAGGTCACAGTGTTTCCGCCACTGAAATTCAAAAACAAGAAGCAGGAAGAGTTTTACTGGCGCACTGTACGCGATGTCAAAAAGACCCTCCCCTATGCCAAGCTCATCAGCGAGACACTTGTGGAGACATATGAATACATCGAAACCATCCCCGATGCCAAGATGCGCGAAGACCACCTCAAACGCATGGAGGGCGAAGTGTTCGAGCAATACAAGCCAGTGCTCAAAAAATTCACACGCGGACAGGCACAGATGCTGCTGAAACTCATCCGACGCGAGACCAACCAATCATCATACAATATCCTGAAAGCATTCTTAGGGTCGTTCAGAGCCAATTTCTGGCAACTGTTCGGACGTTTCTTCGGAGTCAACCTCAAAAGCGATTTCCGCCCCGACAAGGATGACAAGGACGCCATCATAGAGCGCGTAGCCGTGGCTGTGGAGCTGGGGCTGATATAACCTGTTACAGCATGAAACCGATATTCCTCATAGGCTACATGGGTAGCGGCAAATCCACCCTCGGATATGCATTGTCACGAGCTACAGGGCTTACATTCATAGACCTTGACACATACATCGAAAACCGATACCGCAAGACCATCCGCGAAATATTTGCCGATCGTGGCGAAGACGGCTTCCGTCATATAGAGAAATCCATGCTCAAGGAGGTAAGCAGCTTTGAGGATGTGATAGTGGCTTGCGGCGGAGGTACACCATGCTTTTTCGACAACATGGCAGTAATGAACGCATCAGGCACCACAGTGCTGCTTGATGCTACCATAGATGCCCTGCACCGCCGTCTGTGCCATGGCAGAGCCAAACGCCCGCTTATAGCCGGCATGACCGACGACGAGCTGAAGGCCTATATAACCGAAACCCTCGCAAAGCGCATGCCCCACTACTCCCTCGCGCAACACAGGTTCCCATCCGACCAGCTTGAGGACATGCACCAGATACGCCACAGCGTGTCCCGTTTCTTAGCTCAACTGGGACTCCCTACCACCTCAAATACCCCTTGTCAATGACCTCGTCAGAGTATACTCCGCTTGAGCAACCAGCATCGGTGTCTACGGCGTCACGCGGATTCACCATCGGTGTGCCAGCCTGCCGCCACGAAGGCGAACGCCGCTTTCCGCTCACCCCCGAGGGCGCGAGCCGTCTGATAGAGCGAGGTTTCCGCGTCAAGATTGAGAGCGGAGCCTCCGCACCGATACACTACACCGACAATCAGTATCTGCGGGCAGGATGCGATGTGGTCAGCCGCAGCGAAGCCCTACAATGCGAGATTGTCATCCACCTGTCGCCTCTCGACATGCCTGACGTGCGCCATCTGCGCCGAGGGTCGCTACTGCTCACCCTGCTGTCTACCGAGCTTGTCAGCAAGGAATATATAAAGGCTCTGATGGAGAAGCATACAGTAGCTATCGCCCTTGACCTCATAGAAGATGAGCATGGGCATCGCCCCTTTGCCGACATCCTGGCAGAGATAGACGGACGGGCAGCCATGGCAATGGCTGCGTCGCTACTCGCAGACTCCGAGCACGGCAAAGGCATCCTTCTCGGTGGCATTGCCGGCATCAATCCCTGCGAGGTGGTCATACTCGGCTCAGGCATAGCTGCTGTGTCGGCGGCACGTACTGCCACCGGCATGGGGGCGATAGTGAGGATGTTTGACAACGACGTATACAGCCTGCGCCACGCTTCGCGCGAGCTCGGGGCTTCGCTTATAACATCCGCCATGCATCCACGCGTAATCTCCGGTGCATTGCACACAGCCGATGTCATCATAGCCACTCCGACATCCGACTCATCATACACCATCGACAGCGAGGAGGCGATGCTTCTCAAGCGCGGAGTCCTCACCTTTGACCTTACAGACCGCGGCATGTCTCCGTTCCCGTCCATGCAACCGATAGACCTTGCCCGGGCTGACAGCAACAAATGCCGACGTCCCGACGGCTGGCGCGCCTGCTACATACATGCCGGCAGTGCTGTGCCGCGCACATGTGCCATGGCTTTAAGCAACACTCTGATGACCATGCTGACATCGGTATGCACCTGTGACGGGGTGCACAATGCCCTCAAACTGCTTCCCGGACTGCGCAAAGCGGCATATCTATTTCTCGGTAAACTCGTCAACGAAGAAATCGGCGAGAGGACAGGCATCCGCGCATTAGACATCAACCTTTATCTGACCCTATCCTGACATGTCATCACCCCGCAAAAAATTCTATGTGGTGTGGAACGGCCACCACACCGGAGTATTTGACTCATGGGCAGAGTGCCAGCTCCAAATCGAAGGTTTCCCCAACGCCCGCTACAAGAGCTATCCGAGCCAAGAAGAAGCTATAGCCGCCTACCGTGGCGACCCACATGAAGCGGCTGCCATCATACGCTCCATCGGCAGCCATATAAACGGCAGTGTCAATTACGAAGCAATCCCCGAGATAGAGACCAACGCCATAGCTGTGGATGCCGCCTGTTCAGGCAATCCCGGACCTGTGGAGTACCGCGGTGTCGATGTCAAGACCGGTGCCGAACTGTTTCGCGTGGGTCCGCTGCAAGGTGGTTCCAATAACATGGGCGAATTTCTGGCACTGGTGCACGGACTGGCATGGCTTGACCAGCGCGGACTGACGATGCCTGTCTACAGCGACAGCCGCACTGCACGCGCATGGGTCCGAAACATGGCTGTAAAAACCTCCATAGCACCTACTCAGCAAAATGCCAAGATACGCGAACTGATAGAACGTGCCCTCACATGGCTACGCAACCATCCGCGTCATAACCGCATACTCACATGGGACACCCCTTCGTGGGGCGAAATCCCAGCCGATTTCGGCCGCAAATAACCCAATGGATGTCTGGAAGGATTTCGCGGCAGAGCCGCGAAGGGAGCAGTAGCCACATGCAAGCAGACCGTCAGGTCTGCGCAGCTTGTGGTCATATGCCATCCCACCATATTCCGGCGGCGTAGCTGCCGGTTTTCCCTGCAATCCGTTTTCCACAAGCTTCACAAGCCTAAAGGCTTGCTTGCATGTGGCTACTCCTCCCCTCGCGGTTAACACCGCGAGAAAATCGGCTTATTGCTAATCTAACAGCATTGGGCTTTTGCCTTATGATAATAACTCAGTGGTTCTGTGCTAACACCGCCTGACGTATGCCCTCGCGTCCCAGACGCACGTAACGCGAATAATAGTTAAGCAGCCCATCGGTAGAGCGTGAGAAGTTAAGTCCGATCTGGTTGACCTCCGTGCCAAGATAGTTGACTGAAAACAACATGCCGTCGGGCACACACCGACGATCACGCCAGCATACGAATCCTGTTCCTGGAAAAGTCTGCGAATCGCATGGACAATAAGCCGATATCGATATGACGTTGGGCAGACGGAAATCCCAGAGCAGCTGTGGAGATATGAATGGAAGCACCAACCCTGCATCTCCGGCGTCAATATGGATGGGAATTGCATACGACTTGTGGGCGTTAAGACGGCTTACGGCACTGTCAAGAGATTGCAGACCATCCACGTCCATATCACCCTGACAATTGACAGAATGGATTACACAGATTGTGTCGTCATCACAAAGAGCGACAAGCTGCTCTGTGTCACTTCCGTCAGCCGCTTCCGATGGCGAGCGCATCTCGATGTTCCACAGGCGCGAGAAATTGTCCCAGATGGGAGAGTGAGACGCAGATATGACGAAATTAGGAGAAGCAGCTCCTCTGCCAGCCTCCATCATCTTGCCACGCCATCGCAGCCACATCGATGTAGCAGCTATCATACAAGCCTCCTCGTTACTGCGCGTGACAGCACCTGATTTCCAGTCTACACCTTCAGGAGTGTGCCAGAGATCAGCTACTATATTTATGCACTTGCCGTTGACATAAGCCACCTGAGGATATTCGACATCGTCAGATGGAAGACGGCGATTGATCAGTTCGTTGTCAGTATCTGAATGTGACATGAGAAATTCCATCCTTTCTATAAATCCATAAAGCTAACGCCCTACCACATCCTATTGTTTAGAAAGAACCCATTGGTGTCCATCATACACCATGCGGACTATACCCATCGCCAGGAGACGCGATACTGACATCTCCATCATGCGGCGCGAGCAGTGAGCCAGCTTCATGTAGTCATCAAGGGTCACAGTATCACACGCCTCAATACGCCTCAGCAATGTCGTTTCGGCTTCAGTCAGTCTCAACACAGACGTTTCGGTCTGACGTTGGCTGCTCCAGCTCTCCACCATTAGGGCAGACGCAGCGATATTCTCATCCTTGACCCGGTAATATGCCCTGAGAGTGCCATCAGCCTCCGCCACGGAGACCGGTTTGTCATGGCTCTCGGCAATCTCGGCGATGAACACCACCTCTCCGCCATCGGCACGATAGGCGGCAAACTCAATCTGCTGCGATGGACGGCAGTATATGGCTGCGGCAGTCTCCACGACATATAGATCCTCCTCGTTGCGCACACCGGCGATTACACCGTTGTCTTTCACCCCGATAAGCAGACGTCCGCCTCCATTGTTGGCAAACGCGGAGATGGAACGTGCTATCTTGCGGGCATCGCTTACGGAGTACTTGAAATCCTGATGCTCATGTTCTCCCTCCGCGATGAGACGTTGGAGATACAGGGCACCCTTGCGTGGTTTGAGATCTTTCAATCTGTCGGATAGTTGAAATTCGCGTCAGTCGGGTCGACAAGCACCTCCTCGAGATATTTGCGGGCTATCATCCGTGCCCCCTGATGATCCATGAAGGTGTAGTTGCCGCAGTCACGTGGCGTAGCTCCGGGTATAGGACCTTCATACATCGCCACATACGCCATGGTACGACGCACAAGCTGGAGGATATCTCGCGGCTCAAGATCGCCCTGTATGATAAGATAATTGCCGGTGAGGCATCCCATGGGTCCCCAGTAGACGATGCGGCTGCCCCACTCGCGGTCGTTGCGAAGATAAGTGGCAGCGAGATGCTCCATGGCATGTATGGCAGGTCCGGGGATATGCGGCATGCGGTTAGGCTCTATCATGCGTATGTCAAATGTCGTGATGACATCGCCCGAAGGGGTAGTGTCCTTACGTGAAACATATATGCCTCGCAGCAGGTCGGTGTGGTTGACCTTGAAACTGTCTATCTTTTCCATGGCATGCGTGGATGTTGTCAGGATTTCGGTGATATATTTTCAAGAATGGTGGAGATGGCATCCATGCTTTCGCGCGGAGCATCTTCCCAGAAACTCTCATATTGGGATATGTTGTCATCGCTTCCGGGGGTGTCGCTGATGACACGCGCCACCATGACAGGGATATTGTGCTTATAACACGTCTGCATTATGGGTGCTGACTCCATGTCTACAGCAAGCACTTCGGGGAAACGGCTGCGGATGGCATCAACCTCTTCAGTACGCGACACGAATATGTCACCCGAACAGATGAGACCTTTGCGCAGCGACGGGATATGCTCCAATGTCCCGGGAGCGATCAGCGAGTCATCGCTATGGAAATAAAGAGGACACCCGGCGGCTTCGCCCCAACGCGTGCCTGGTCCACACCACACGTCATGGTATGCGACACGCTCACCCCACACGACATCGAGCACCTTCACCCCGTCGGCACCAACGCCTCCTGCCACGCCAGTGTTGATGACGAGCTCAGGAGAGAAATTGCGGATGAGCGTATCAGTGGCGAGGGCGGCATTGACCTTGCCTATGCCACACGTAGTGGCAATGATGTTATGACCTCCCAATGTACCGAAGTAGTATGGATGGTCTTCAAATGTCACGAGCCTGATGTCATGCCCCATGCGACCGAGAAGGAGATGAAGCTCCTTCTGCATGGCTACTATGATTGCGATTTTCATTGTGATATATGTGTCTTTGGATTATTATTTTCTGATTGTATTGCTGTCGGGGAGTCAGGAATCTCCGTCACAGGTGCCTGAGAGGCATCAGGCTTTGCCTGCTTGCTCTCCGTAGCTGACTGAGATACTTTCTTCTCGACAGGCACCGCTGGAACTGCGGTAGAGTCTTTTTTGTTTGCCACAGCTGTGCGCTTCACCGAATCAGCCTTTGCTGGCGGCAGAGGAGCGGCGGCTGGTGTTGCTGCCTTGGATTGGGTCGGTTTGACAGGCTTTACGGACGATGGCGCAGGGGCATCCATCGGGAGACTTTCCTGACGAGCCACCCGTCGCGGAGCGTCATCTATCACATAGCGGTAGAGAGTGACCGGCTGCCCTATATCACAGCTCTTTTTTGACCATTGAGCCACAGTGTCGGTCAGCGCTACTTTACCGTCCCACTGACGATGGAACTCCCATACATCATCGTCTCCTATAAGTATCAGACCTGTAGCCGGCGACATTTCATAACTGAACGGCACGATACGGTCGCCGACATAGAAATCTGCGGTGAAGAAGCGCAACATGTCGGTGACGACGAATGAATATATCTCTCCATTGGGCTGCAACCGCTCAAGATCACGCGCCATCGGGAGGTCAGACTTATAGGATATCACAGCGGGCTGATATACACCTCCGAACGCCATGTAAAGGGTCACCATCACTCCGCACATCCCCACTGTGGCTGTAGAAGCCCCTGCCCTGAAGAGCTGGACGAACACTATGATGCCGACAAGACCTGAAAGCATCACAAGCCCCCACTTCCACCACGCCGCCGGAGCCATCAAGCCTCCGATTGACTGCATGGTGCGGATGGAAAGACCCGGAGTAAACTGAGAGGTGAAAGCAGATATGTGCAACAGGCAGAATGCCACCGCTGCCACAATGGCAAGGACGCAGACAGTCCCTGTAAATGACTTGACCACTCCTCCCGCTTTACGGGCGCACCACATCACCAGCAGACCTATCTGCATAGCAAGGAAAGGATACATCGGAAGCAGGTAGACGCTGCGTTTGCTCGACGGGAAGCAGTAGAATATGAGAACCACCAAGGGGGCGATGAACATGAAGAAGCGGGCATTGTCGGCTGTGCGCCAGCGGTAGAAGCCGCCCTTGACCGAGTGGCGAAGCTGAGGCATCAGCAGGCACACCACGAAAATCACCAGCAGCAGCGTGTAAGGTGCAAGACCGCCGAGGAGTGTGATGAGATTGTACCACCAGGGATTGACATGCGAGTCATAGGACATGGTCCCGGTCATGCGTCCGAAGTTCTCCTCCATAGCCAGATCAAGAAACTCCTGACCGCCACGCTCCCATGCTGCCACATACCACAGCGCCGGGATGATGAGAGCAAGGAGAGCCACCACTGCCATCTTCCATGTGCATTTCCACAGACGGTAGCCGCAGAGCAATACCGCTATCCACACCGCGAGCAACGGCAGGACTATGGCTACCGGACCCTTGGTCAGAGTACCGCAACTCAGCAGCAAAATCGCCACCCACGGTAGCCGGTGCATATTGCGCTCCATCGCCCATGTGTAGAGCGAATACATCCCGGTGACGATAAACATGGTGAGCACCATGTCGACACGGCATGCGAATCCTGCGCGGTACACCTCAAAGCAAGTAAATGTGACCACAGCCCCTATCATGGCAGCACGTATGCCGAGACGGCGGCTCCAGAAGCGGTAACCTGCCACAACCATGACTATGAGAGCGATGGCTGACGGTAGACGTGAGGTGTATTCACTCACCCCACCCGTAATCAGGCTGATGATGGCGATGCACCACGCCAGAAAAGGGGGCTTGTAGGGGATGACATCACCGTTGCTGATCGGCAATATCCAGTCACCCGACTTAAGCATGGACAGAGCCACGACAGCCTCCCGAGGCTCCCCCTTGGTGAAGAACGGAGCGCATCCGAGAAACGGAAGGAAGGTAATGCAAACGGCTGTCAGCACGATGACAAACGCCATTACGCGGGCGAATTTGTCGGTCTGGTTATAGCGGGCCATCGGTGTGGTGAATTGTTGTGATGTACAAAGATAGCTTTTTTCTGTAAAACACTGTGGGCTATGGCTGTGTTTAATTGTATATGCAGCCAGATAACAAAATAACATCAACCACTCACAAGCCTACCCTGTCAGAAGCGGCTCGTTTGGCTGAGCTCCGCAAATATGCCGGTTACGGGCTGAAATTCATCCTGCCGCTCGGAGTCTCAGTGGCACTTGTGCTGTGGCTACTCCACAGAGTGAACCTCCACTCCATGGTCGAGACCATACGCCACGGATGCGATTACCGCTGGATAGTGCTTATGATGGTCATCACGACCCTGTCACACATCATCCGTGGCATACGCTGGGGCATCCAGCTCCGCGGTGTAGGCATACCGCGCATGTCGGTTACAGCCGAAAGCGTGTCGATATTTGGCGCATATGCCCTCAACCTCATCTTCTCCGGACTTGGGGAAGCATGGCGGTGCATATATGTCACGCGCCGAGAGCATGCTTCTTTCCTGAAAGTAGTCGGTACGGATTTGGGTGACAGGTCATCCGATGCAGTGATGGTGGTGCTCATCACACTTGTGGCTGTCATCGTGGCGCAGCCGGCACTCGTCAGCTTCGCTGACCACTATGCCGTGGGGCGCGACATCAAGGGCGTGCTGACCGACCCATGGACGTGGTGTATCGTGGCAGCCGTAATCGGTTGCCTGTGGACTGTGCTACATTTCTGCCGCCACTACCGCGTCATCGAAAACGTTGACGACGGCATCGACCGCATGTGGGACGGCTTCAAAGTGCTCTTCACCATGAAGGGGCGCGGCATGTACCTCGTCCTCACCATCGGTATCTGGACCTGCTACTTCCTGGAAACCTACGTCTGCTTCTACGCATTCCCCTTCACACGCGAACTTATACACCAACCCGGCATGGCATACGGACTCGTCCCGGGTCTCGTAGCCTTTGTGTTCGGCTCCTTCAGCATGGCAGTACCCTCCAACGGCGGACTCGGCCCCTGGAATCTCGCAGTGATGTTCGCCCTGTCGCTCTTCGGCATAGACCAGTCCGACGCCGCAGCCTTCACTGTAGTAATGTGGACCTTCCAGGCAGCCATGCTCGTGATGCTCGGCATCTTCAGCGCCGGCTACATCTTCTTCAACAAAGACACCGACCCCACATCCCCCCAACAGCCCTCCCAACCAGCAAATCCCCGACAATCCGCACCCTCAAAATAGCAAGCCCCACCCCCTCAAACACCCTCCCACAAACAAAAACATCACAAAAAACGCCCCAACTATTGCAAAATCCAAATAAAGTCCCTAAATTTGCACCGTCCAAACAACAAAACGGACAACGGATGGTGCCATAGCTCAGTTGGTAGAGCAAAGGACTGAAAATCCTTGTGTCCCCGGTTCGATTCCTGGTGGCACCACTGAAAATCAGAGAGTTACAGAAATGTAGCTCTCTTTTTTTGTCCCCTACACACCCTGCGACAGTCCCACGGAAGCTGACGGTTAAACCGAGAGTTAAACCAAGTAAACTGCATGAACGTAACAGCTAATATCGTGTGTTACAAGTCAAAAACTCTCGCAAATGGCGAACACCCTCTAATGATTCGAGTTTGCAAAGACGGCAAAAAGAAGTACAAGAGCTTAGGTGTGTCCGTCAATCCTAAGTATTGGAACTTTGAGAGAAATACGCTGAAACCTAATTGCCCTAATTATGAGTATCTTAGTAAGTTGATAGCAGATAAGGCAAGCGAGCTGTCAGCTGAGATAGTTAAACTGAAATCTGAGCGTAAAGAGTTTACTGCAAGCACCTTAATTGACGATAGAGCCAAGCGAGTTAAACCAAAAACAGTACATGACCTATTCTGTGAGCAAATCCAACGGCTCACTGATGAGGGCAGACGCGGCTATATGCTGTCCGTGAAGCAAGTCTATAACTCGCTTCTATCATTCAATAATCACCTTGACATCTGTTTTTCAGACATAGATGTTTGTTTCTTACGCAGATATGAAACATGGCTACGGAAGCAGGGATTGGCAGAAAACACAATCGGCATAAGATTCAGAACACTACGAGCCATATATAATTTGGCAATAGAAGAAAACATCGCCGATTCTGAAATCTATCCTTTTAAGAAATATAAAGTGGCTCGACTGCATGAGGAAACAGCAAAACGTTCTCTTGCCAAAGAGGACATAGACCGTATTATCGCCTATAAGTCCACTAACCGCTATATGCGATTCCCTATTGACATATTCGCTTTCACATATTATTGTGGCGGTATCAACTTCATAGACATAGCCAATCTTACCCCTGCAAACATCATAGAGGGGAAATTGGTCTATAAACGACACAAGACAAGCAAGCTAATCAAAATCCCCCTGCAACCGCAAGCGATTGAACTTATAAAGAAGTATCATCGCAAAGACAGTCCGTATCTGTTTCCAATCCTATCTGACTTCCACCAAACGGAAATACAGAAATCTAACCGTATTCATAAGGTCATTTCCAAAGTAAATCAACGGCTCAAAGAGATAGGCGAAGATTTAGGCTTACCCCTAACCCTCACAACCTACGTTGCACGGCACAGTCAGGCAACCGTGATGAAACGAGCAGGAGTATCAACAGCCGTAATCCGTGAAATCATGGGGCATAGCTCTGAAAGAGTAACCCAAATATATCTTGACAGCTTCGATAATGAGCAGATAGACAATGCCATGAAACACTTGCTCTGACACATTTCCCAATCAATATAGAATCCGCTTATTCACAGATAGGCGGATTTTTCTAACTTTACAGTACTAAATCACAGCAACATGGATAAGCCAATAGACTGCGACAACGAGCAACTTTTCAAATACATAGACTCTACAATCCGAGGGAAAGGAGAACCGCTCCGGCTGACTGACGGTAGTATTAGGTTTCCAAGCATGATTAACGCTGACCCACAATTAGCAATAGAAACCTTTGAAATCCGCTACAATAACAACGAGATTGCCACACGATATACTTATGAGCAATATATTTCAGATAAAGACCTGCAAACTGTTATCCGTGGGCTGAAACTTGACGCTGACGCATTTTGGCTTTTAGTGATTTTCTGTTTTGATTATGCCTTAGACCGTTGCGGAGGATTGAAGTTTGGCGACAATTCCAAAGACCTAATAGAGATGTTTATCCGTGTCGCTGAATCCATAGAAGAATCCGATTCTGACAAAATCCAACTCACTCTTAAATCGAGCAAATCAAAAATTACTCTGACAGACGGAAAGGCTTTAGCCATAATTCTGCAATGGATTAAGCAGGGATATGATTCAACGGATGATAAAGACAGCCTATCCAATTTTGACAAGTCAGACCCTCAACAGATGTTCTTGCTCAATGAAGAATCAGATTCAGTGTTGATATGGTACTTCGCAACTCTTATGCGGTACTTTTTTGAGCTGAATCCCCAATATAAGGGGGATTCAAAAAAATGTGACGGTTTATCGTTGAGCAAGAATCTCCTTATATCCACTCTGATTTTCAATCTCGGACTTTCACGCAATCCAAATTTCAGAGAAAGCGATGAAACCCTCAAAGGATTTTTCAAGCAATATAAAAACAAGAAAATAGATACATTAGGCAATCGATACTTTTAGCGCAACTATACAATAATCAGCAATATACAATCCTGCCTTTCATTCGTGAGAGGTGGGATTTTTCTTTTTAATTCGGGGGAGTAATCAATGGCTCAAATTTTACTCTCTGCGCACCTTTGGGGGTCTATATACCTTTGCAACGTAATCGAAAGCCAATCAAACATGACTTGGATTACACAATACAAGTTTAACAATTAAAATATAACCGACATGAAATCTAACTCCAATTCAACAACAGTGAATATTAACATTAACAATCAATTAAAAAAAGGTATGAAAAAGACCGTAAAAGCCGTTATTGACGGCACTGTAAAAGACATTATAATCGGACATTCTCCATATAACATGGAGCGACCCAAAGACAAGTCAGATTTGCTCTCTGCCATAGACCGCAAAAGTCAACTCAAAGTAATATTCCACTTATGCTTTCCAAGGCCGTTTTGGGACGAGGGAATAACTCTTGTCGATTCAGACGGAGAGGTAATCCCTCCTAATACCCCCAACGTGTACGTTCCATGCGATACAGCCGATACATACTATCGGTTTGAAACCGACGAGGTGTTAGAAGATGTGGAAATACACAACTTCTCAACCATACAAGAATATGGAAAGGCAATCGGCACAACGATGCTTTTCAGCCGTAAACTCAACAATGTTGAAGCCCTCGGTATAGCGTCTATCGCTTCAAAAAATCCAACATATAAAGAGATTCATGCTCTTGCAAGAACACGTGAGATACCTATGAACACTGCAATGGCGTTCTTTGGTGTCCGGCTGAAACAAACGCATACGACAAAACTCGCATTAGGAATAGCAGTTGAAGAAGTGCCTAACCTCAAACGGACTCCCGAACAAGCTAATTCGTTGCTTGATGCCGTCGAAGTAGTATTTGGCAAAAAAGAAATGGGCAAGCGTTATGCTATCAATGCCATAAACGCTACAATCACCAAATACGACTATGAAACCGTACTTACGGCTCTGGAGTTAATCCCTGCTTCTACAATCTCGCTTTACAAAATGAGCGAGTGCCACGAAAAAGAGAGTTGCCTCGTGGCGGAACTTGTCAGCTTTATAGAAGAACTACGCAAACGAAAAGCCGCATAAGCTATAACAGTATAACATGATGCCAAAATTCAGAACGGTACAATCTTGGCGAGTGGATACTAATCATGGAAAATCTCCAATTTTCTACCGTTCTGAATTTTTCAAAAAATCGAAAATATATGGAAACGACAACCCTTGAATTACATAACAAAGAATGGCTGTCAGACGCATTAAGGCGTGGCGGTTATGGAGAAAATATCCCTTCAAATGTCATTCTTGACAAAACGCTTACGGGCGTTGGTGCTACATACTGCGAGATTCACGCAAAGAGAAATTCCATTATAATAGAGCCTAATGTTCCAGTGATTCAATGCAAACTTGACAACGAAGAAATGCCGTTGGAGGGTGTATATTCAGAGGTGCGCCCCATGTCTTTACGCAAGTATCTCACACGTGAGGATATTCCATATAAAAAGATACTGACAACGCCGGAGAGCTTTTATAAAATCAGAAAAGAAGCTGATTCACTCGGCATAGACATATACGGCGAAGATTGGTTCTGCTTGTTTGATGAGTGCGAGAAAATCACACAAGACCATGATTATAGAAGTGCCATAAGTCAGCCTATATATGACTTTTTCAGATTCAAAAACAAAGCTATGGTGTCAGCCACGCCACTCACGCCTACACACCCCAAGCTATACGAACAAGGCTTTATTCGATTAAAGCTGACCCCAATATTCGATTATAAAAAGGATTTGACGCTGATAATCACAAACAGTTTTAATACAACATTAAAATCCAAACTTGAAGAATTGTCCGATAGTCCGTGTGTCTGTATCTTTATGAACAAAACAGACTGCATCAATGCTATTATCGAACAATATAACATATCTGACTACAAGGTTTTCTGTTCTGAAAAGAGCGTTAAGAAACTTCGTGAACGTGGCATTTCCAATGTCTTTTCCGAAATCAATTATCCTTTGGCTAAATACAACTTTTTCACTTGCCGATTTTATTCTGGACTTGACATCACAGTTCTTCCAATATTGCCCGACATTATTATGCTCACCGATTTAAGGGTAGCTGCCTATACGATGATAGACCCTCTTACGGAAGCTATACAGATACCAGGACGGTTTCGTGGGAACGGTGCTAATGGCAATACTTATAATTCTCTGACGCACATTTCTACAATAAACCCGAATATGCGTGTCAAGAGCAAAGCGGAATTGGCAATAGAGCTATCACAATTTGCAGACAATTATACAAATCTTAAAGTTCTATTAGCCCAAACAGAAGATAAAATTAGAAAACAAGCGATAGTGAAAGACTTAAAGAGCCTGCGATATAGCACATTGATAGATGAAAGCGGAGAAATAAATCCCTTTGCCGTGGATAATCTATATAACGAGGAACGAGTAAAATCACATTACTTATCTTCTGAAGCCTTATATAAGGCGTATGAAGCATCAGAGCATTTCAATATTCACTTAATAGAAAATCTCTATACCGTAGGGGAAGATGATATTTTACGAATCAATCAGACCAAAAAGGACATAGCTAAACGTAAAGAGATAGTAAATGCTCTTGAACACATTAGATTAGATTTGAGCAATAAGCGAATCAGCAATGAATCAGCAAAAGCATATATAGATGTGTTGAAGCAAATTGATGAAACTGCCTATATTCTGCCGATTTATAGAAAAATTGGTTATAAAGGGTGTGAGGATTGCAATTATCTTAAAACCGCACTTGACAAAGCAGTAGCTGAATATGATGAAAAAGAAGCAGAAAGACGGCGTTTTATGCCTGACATTCTATATGCAATATATCAAGAATTTACACTTGGCGTTTACATCTCAAAAGAGGATATAAAGTCGCGCCTTAAAAGAATATACGCTCAATTTGGCATAAATCATAAAGTAATACAGTCAACAATAGAGGATTATTATGAGGCTTACAACTCCCAATCGAAAAAGCCACCCTCTTATAAACTTATCCGTTTCAAGTTTGACGGTACAATTTTTGAAGCACCACCATAGAATCTGAAAATTCTGAAAAATCTACCACAACTCCATAGCTTCGGTTATGGAGTTTTTTCATTTCTAAAAAATCCAGGCTTCAATTATAAGGGAAATAGCCCTCTGCAATTTTAATCCATACAGAAAGGCACACGCATATTTACGCCGGTAATTCTATAAAATGCCCCCCTCTGCCCACTTAAAATTGCCATGATTCCAAAATCGGATTGATTCTGCGCGTAAGATTCCACTTACACATTTAGTCCCCCCACCTTTCTTGAATAAAAAGACAAAACAGTTTTATTAACCTCTAATAATCGCACATTTATGGAAAATCTAATGATTTTACCTGCGGTTGAGCCTAAAAGAATCAGTTGGCTCAACGAGTACGCAACAGACGCGGAAGTTATTACAGACATTCCGCAAAGAGAGAAAAAGACACTTCCGTTTATCGAAGCAAACACAAAGGCTGTCGAGCTGTCGCACCTCAAAAACGAGTGCATTGTTCCTGTGTTCAGCAAGGACAATGAGCTGACAATCTCGCACCCTGCGTTCATTGAAACGGTAGCGGAAGCAGTCAGCACGTTCTACAACGGTGAAACAATCGAAAAGCCTAAAATCCGTGTGTCGCACATCATTAAGGGGAGAATCCCCGAAGCGATACACAAGCCTGCAAATCAGCTCTTGGAATCAGACAAAACGATTTACTACGAGCGAATGATGTTCTGCGTCGAAGTTCCCACTATCTATGAAACGGTAGAGGGAAACAAACTCACTCTGACCGTTGGCGGTGTTCGCGCCTACAATCACATGAACCTCTACTCCAAAAAGTCAGTGGAGCGATTCAAAATCTTCGTGGGCTTCAAAAATCTCGTGTGTTGCAACCTCTGTGTTTCATCTGACGGATTCGTTGAGCAGTTGGAAGTGTCAAACACTTCTGACCTCTATCTCCGTACCCTTGAAATGCTCAATCGCTACAACCCTGCCAAACATCTGCACCTAATGCAGACACTTGGCAACACAAGCATGACGGAACATCAATTCTGTCAGATTCTTGGGAAAATGCGACTGTATCAGGCACTACCGCAAAAGATACAGCGCAACATTCCACGGTTGCTGATAACAGACACCCAAATCAATGCAGTGGCTAAAGCCTACATCAGCGATGAAAACTTTGGCTCTTATGGCTCTGACATAGATATGTGGAAGTTCTATAATCTCCTTACGGGGGCAAACAAGAGCAGCTACATTGATAGCTTCCTTGACCGCTCGTATAACGCAACCGAAGTAGCACAAGGCATCAACGCCGCCCTACATGGCAATGACCGTTATTCATGGTTTATCGACTAATCCAACAGAAAAGAGGACACTTGCACTGATTGTGTGGGTGTTCTCTTTCTTTTTTGTGAGGTTTCGGGAGTATGGTTTTACGGAACAGTCAACTTATGCTGAAAAACATTATCCAACATAGCCCCAACGATAACATTTTTTCGTAACTTTGCACTTGATTCACAGACCCAAAGAGTTGGCAACAGTGAATCACTACATATTACAAAGGTGTTATTGAAATTTTATCTTCTAAAGTCAAACTTCGCAAATTTGAATTTCCACGGAGATAAGGTTGGCAATAGCACCTACATCGGTTGCTTATACCCTGCCGAGAAAGGCAGATTATATAGCAAATTCGGTGTGGGGCTATTGTTTTATCCGTGGAATAGGTAATGCGAAGACCTGACTTTAGGATAAGACAAAATACAATCCTCACACCTTTTTCATGTTCAATCGTAACCGTTCTGCCGAGGATTGAGGAACACATTATATACAGATGAATAATAAACATCTACTTTCAACAGTGCTACTTTTTGCACTCTCAATGTTATTCTTTTCATGCTCTAATGAAGATGAGCCACAAGAGAACTATGTTGATATTGAACTTGTTTCTGAGCCGTATATGGGTGCTTTATTCGACGGCGTAGAGTTCCCCGGTAGTGGCTGTGAATTTGACATGATTGTTATGTCTAATTGCGATTGGATTATGCAAGAACGGATAGGTTTTACAGTAACGCCAGAAGAGGGCAAATCGGGAGAAACAAAAGTTCATGCCAGACTTGCGGCTTCTACAAAATCGGTATCACAAGAAAGAAAAATTCGCATCGCATACGGGAATAGCGGTTATAGTGAAAGTATGACATTCTATGCCACACAACGCCCTGCACCGTTAATGACCGTCACACCTAATTCCCTTGACTTCGGCGTGAATGGTGGAGAGCGGACAATTAGTGTGTTTGTCAATTACCTTGAAGTTCCCGAATTTGAGATTCCACAAGATGCAACTTGGATAACGATAAAAAGAATTGACGGTGGCTATGTCGATGATAATTACAACATCACATCAAAGTATCAAGTTAAATGCTCCTCTAATTATTCAGCTATCAGAACCGCACAAATAAAACTTAAAACACAGAACAGTAATTTTCCAAACGAGAAAAACGAAGCCACACTATATATAACACAAGAGGGTCGCTAAACGAATACTGAAATGAAGATTTTAATATCGTTTATTTCCATAATTCTGTTAGTTTCTTGCCAATTAAATGAACGCAAAACAGAAATTAATTCGGAACACTCGACTGACAGTATTCCACTGATAACTTATAGATATAGAATCTCTGAAAATATAGTTATTGAATCCTTAACTGCAATCCCACATTTTAACATAGATTCGATAGATGCATATTCATATTACGGCGACGGTGGCAAATACACATATATAAAAGATACAGACGGCAGATTGTTTTTTTGCTCAATAATTGCAGAACAACGCCCTGCCATATTAAAGGAAGATATTTATCTCGATTACGATAGCGCAAAATATCGCTATTTCGTATTTGATGATACAGAAATCTCAAATGAGAATAGAAATCGAATTTTCGTTGGAGTGATTATATCGCAAACTGAACAAACAAAAGTGCAGGAATTTTTAAGCACGTTCAAAGGGGTAATTACGCCTCAAATGTGGACGCCAAATAGTTTTAGTCCTAATGGATTCAGACCTATCAAACGAGAACAACACGATAAAAATGGCGATTATTCCATTATCGTTAATAATAAATCAGGCAACGATTCCATTATAACTATCGAACCTCTAAAAAGAGAACGATTTGGAAGAAATAGAACATCCCAGTGGCAAACAGAACAGTTCGATGATTAAATTTCATTTTTCTAATGTCACAAAAGAATGACAACTCTAAAATCCTTGCATCCTTAATCGTTGGAGGATTTACTGTTATTATTGGTTGGGTAATATTGAATACAGCAGCAGGAATTATAGGAGGTATCGTTATGTTTGTCTTTTTATTATGCCATGATGACTAAACATAACAATATCCTTATAAAAACCGCAATTACCGTTGGGCTAACAGTTGGCTCAATGGTAACGACTATGTTGGGCTATCTCTTTTTGGGCTGTTTAGTTGGAAGAATACTACACCCCTCAACGCACGAACACAATTACTATTCTTGCGCTTGTGATGAGCCACCGATAATGACAGAATCGGGAGCTACAATAGTAGGAATAATCTTTATGACCGGGTTAATGATAGGATTGTTCTTCATATTACGCCAACTGAAATTTTCAAAATGGGAACGACTTATATCATTGTTAATCCTACTGTGTGCCAATCTCTATGTTGCTTCAATAATACGAGAAATACTCTACATACAAGTTACGGGCTAATGGTACTTTTTCTGAAAGATTTTACTTTTATAGGGTGAATCTGAAAAATGTACCGTCTTAACAAAAGACAATCATACATACTTCTTTATTCCTAAAACTTATCGGATAGATGAAGCACTTACCAATTATCATAATCAGCTTGATAATACTCTGCACTTTCGGCTGTGTGGGCAAACATGAATCAAGGGAAACAGACAACTTGGCTCAATATAGAGATACATTGATAGACAATTTCAACGGCTTAGAGATAGATACTCTTATATGTGAGCCAATGGATTCTATAAATTCTGATTATAAAGGGTTTCATTATAAGTGGAGAGTATTCACTAAAAACAACTCTGTTAAACCTCTTATCATTGACAACAAGACAATCGGCATACAATTCGTTTATGAGGGCGATTTAGACGGAAACGGAACTGATGAATGGGGCTATATTACAGAATGGGAAACATCTAATTGGATGTGCTACCACACTTTCACAAACATAAACGGAGAGTGGCAACATATCATTGAGCCAACTCCTATATGGCTTCCGCATTTAGACCCACAAGACAGCATTTCATACAGAACTTCAAAAGAAGATATTTTACAGCCCTCAAAAAATAGAGGATTCCTAAAAGTCAAGTTTAGCGATGTGCGCAATGACGGCGAGGATTTTCTAATAATTGACACTCTTATTCATATAAAACCTCAGAGAATAGAGGGCTTTGAATAATCAACATGGCACATTTTTCAAGGATTTTTCATTTTATAGAGAGGATTCAGAAAATGTACCGTTTATTGAATTACACTCTTTCAAATAGGATTCCAATAATATGACAGCATGAATCCTCACATATCATAAAGTGCTTGAAATAAACACGTTGATTAAGCAATTATTCATCTAAGCACTTGCACAGTCCATTGGAAATTGCTAACTTTACAGTGAGATAATTAACGTATTGATAATCCCAATCTCGGAATATCCACGAGTTAAACCGTGAGTTAAACCGCAGAGCATCTATAAGGAGAGAGTTTAGCTCTTTGATGGGATAAAGTGCCATAGCTCAGTTGGTTGCCTCCGAAAGCGTCAGCTTTTGGAGGTCTTGTGAGCAAAGGACTGAAAATCCTTGTGTCCCCGGTTCGATTCCTGGTGGCACCACAAAAGACCGCTAATTCTCAATGAGTTAGCGGTCTTTTATTTACCCCCCACCCCTCCCGGTCACCCCAAAAGCCACCACACCCCACTTAATTTGTTGATATAACGCACTTTATGCGTGTCGTGGGGTATGCACATCTATCTGGGGGGTGACTGCGGTACAATCGCCACAGATGGCAGCGTAATGCGGAGCTTTGACGGAGCCGGTGGGAACAAAATAAAATCGGCTGCGAGCCTGAGCGGGTCGCAGCCGATTTTGTATGGATTGGGGGATGTGGTTATTTCACAGCTATTTTCTTGACAACGTTGCCCTGACGGACGATGTAGATGCCGGGGGCAATATTCTCAACATTATCTCTTACCATGACACCCTGAAGGTTGTAGATTTCCACGGGAGCGGAGAAGTCGATGTCGCCGGTATTGTCGGGGTTAGCGAAGACATCTTCTGTGCCGCTCTGGATGTCGTTGACGGTGAACTCTGCGACGGGACCGTCGGCATAGAGAGACTCTGCGATTATCTTGCAGGAGCGGGTCGTTTCGTCATCACCTTCGGCAAGGGTCATAATTTCGCTCATATCGGCATGCAATGTAACAATACCGTTGGCATCTACAGTTGCGATGTCGGGGTTGGTGGAGCGCCAGAACACCTGCGGCAGCGTCACATCTGTAGGATAGAGAGTGGCTTTGAGCTGGAACGTATCGCCGGGTTTGCCGTTAATTGCCTTGTCGCCCTCGACCTTCATTTCGGTCGGCTCAATCATCACGTGACCTTCAAACTGATACCAGCAGTAGTCAGCATCGTAATATGCGTCGGCGGCAGTCTGACCCTGAACGTAGAGCGAGCCGGTGTAGTTGCTGAAGGTATTGTCGGGAGCTGTGGGAGGTGTCTGCGCCGTGATGCTGACGGTCTGCGCTGGGCAGAGGTCATAGGCCTTCTCGCCTATGGTCGTGACTTTATGACCCATGATGATTGAGGTCAGCTCGGTGTTGCCGGCGAAAGCCGAAGCACCGATTGTCTCTACCGACGGAGGAAGAATAACTTCCGTCAGACTCGTACAGCCGCTGAATGCCTCGTCGCCGACAGCAGTCAGGCTGTTTCCGAGTGTCAGATCAGTCAGTTTAGCTGCATCTTTGAACATATTAGCCGGTATCTCCGTCACCGAGTTACCGATTGTAAGAGTTTTCAGATTGTTCACATCGAGATTCATGCTTTCAATCGGGCGATCCCAGGACAGTTCAAAGGGAGCGGGGAATGCATTCGACCCAATTTCAATCGGTTCGGCTCCGTAGGCGAATGTCAGGATGTGATACATAGGATAGAAAGCTTCATCACCGATGGAAGTTACATTGCCCGGAATAACGATACCGCTCAGGCTCAGGTCGTAGCAGTCATAGAATGCCTTTCTACCGATGCTTTGCAGCGCATCGTTGAATACGACAGACTTTAACTCGCTGCATTTATAGAATGCCGATTCGCCGATGCTTTGCAAAGCATCGTTGAATACGACAGACTTTAACCCGCTGCATTCATAGAATGCATAGGCGCCGATGCTTTGCAAAGCATCGTTAAATACGACAGACTCTAACTCGCTGCAGCTAGAGAATGCCGATTCGCCGATGCTTTGCAAAGCATCGTTGAATACGAC